>Ga0213866_10001200_pt1 | contig 19513 bp, 35 predicted proteins | sample PICome_11_FD_160079 | JGI IMG/M metagenome (GOLD analysis project Ga0213866, IMG submission 160079) | Coastal seawater microbial communities near Pivers Island, North Carolina, United States - PICO284 | ecosystem: Environmental > Aquatic > Marine > Coastal | place: USA: North Carolina...
GAACGATAGTCAATAGATTCAATGTCATCTCCACCTTCCATATCATTATAATATGTGTATAGGAGTTCTTTTGTAAAGTTTCGTTTAGTCATACACACGATCTCTCCCAATGGTAATTTTATCATAAGAATCTAAATGTTTATCAAACATGGTATCGTCAAAGAAATGAGATACTTGTTGTGGTGCTTGTTCCATTATCATATCGCACAGTTTTAAGAAGTCATCACCAACTTCATTTTCTTCGTGTGCTCTTTTGATAAAACCATACCAAGAATCTAACCCCAGAACAGCACCTTCCATCATGTAAATGTAAATGGAATGATCAGTAACCTCATCCCAATAATATTGAGATGTAGTAATACCAACTTTACCATTAACTTCTACACGAATCATGCCAAGTTCTCTCAATTCATTTGGTAGAGGCATATGAGTAATAGCACTAATATTATAATGACCAGGGCCAAAATGACTCCTAACAGCACGAATGAACTTATCTACATTGATAACACCACCTCGTTCTCTTTGTGCGTTGATACTTTCAAAGTTGGCATCAGTAAGTTTGTAAAGAGTACCTTGTCCATTTAGTTTTTTTGTTTGAATAATAGGCAACTCTTCTTGATCAACAACTTTGCCATCCTCAGTAATTAAATTGGTTCCTTGTACAAATTCAGTCATCATCAACATCTCCAAATACTTCAAGTCCAAGTTCTTCCATAATGTCCTCCATTTCATTTAGAGTTTCAATATTAACCCTAATATCATCCTCATCTACCAGTTCATCCTCACTCAACACCAGAGCATTCCAAATCATATTGAACTGCTCTTCTGTGAGATTCAGTTGAATTGTTTTTTCGGTCATCGTTTGTTCCTCAATTTGGATTTGATTTTTTTAAGAGCATCATTATAACCATCCACAAGGTCAATCACAGAAACATCTTGTGTTCCTTCGTGTGATTGCTCACGAGGCAACCAGAGTTGAATTTGATCTACCAAATCATCAATAGCAGTCTCCATATCCCAATCTTCGTGTGTTGTGAATACATCACACCACCACCGAGTAATCAAATCTTCTAGAGTTTTACCGAGTTCAAACTTCAAGAACTCTGGTGGGTCGGTCTTCCACTTTTCCAGCAACCTATTCACAACCTCATCCATAGGTTTTGGGTTGTCTTTCTCATCCCATTCTACTTCATCATAATACTCTGGTTCATCAACCACATTATCAAACACACCATCTTCCTTTGCCTGCCTCATCGCATCACGAAGTCCTTCTGCGACTTGTTCTGGTGTTTGTGGAGTTGGTTGATATTCAGTCATTGCGGTAGAGCATCTCCCAGTATTATAACCCGTCAAGAAGGCAGAATGCAACCACTTAGTCATCAAATCCTTACGAGTATTCACATCCTCAACTTCACAATCTCCAAAGAACCATTCACAACGGAATGTAAAATTACCATACTCTCCGTTGAACCATTCCTGAAAATTTATTTCGGCAGTGTCTTCCCATTCCCAATCAGTAGTAGGATGTTTAGTCATAGGTCTAATGGTTGTTGACGGTCAGCACTCCACTGTTTAGTAAAGACCAACCATTTTTCTATGTTGGGAGACATTTCAGCAGAGTAATGAATTCCGTCCTCACTAATGGCGTCAAGGTAATGAACCCCACTCTTCGGGCAGATTACTCTGGATACCTGTGTAAATTTTACTCGTTCAGTCATTTTTCTTATAAAACTCTATTTTGAGTTGAGTAATGAGTAAATCAACTTTATCTTCAATACGAGTAAGTCGTTCCTCAATAGTATCTATACGATACTCATCAATTGCTTCTTTTTTAACTGAATACGGGTCAATCGTTGCCATAGTTCCTTGTAATGAATTGAGTAGTTGTTCGTCAGTCATTTCAGTTTCTTCATTTCGTGAACAAGTTGATGAATGTCTTCAACATCTACATACCTGCCAGCATAACCACAATCATCTTCATCAGAAGTTTCGTGGTCATAAGCAAAGTTATTCAGTAGATACTCAAGCACAGCAATACACACATTCACTCTATCACCTTTTCGTGGTCGTAGAGTATATTCTTCTGTGACTTTAATTAGTGTCTCTGCGTGTGTTTTTTGTGGAATCATTTCAAAAGATTTTTCAAGTGAGTGAGAGTTTCGCCAGTCCAGTGTTTGTTGTCACCATGAGGAGGATACAACTTGCTATACCACATACCATACAACACAGGGTTTATGTGTTGGATCTTCTCCAAAGTGTTAGCAATCTGAAAGTCGAGAGTGTGCTGGTCGTCCATTGGTTTGTTTGAACTGAAGTTATTATACAGCAAAAAGGCACCTGTGGAGATGCCTTGTGCCAGTTTAGAGATTGTCTTCTTCTTGTCTTTCAATCATAAAGATATCATTTAAAAACTCAAGGGCATATTTACCAACGACCCAAGCATCTTTATCTTCAAAGAAACGATTTCCAATAGTTCTCATATCATAACCCTCTTTACCTTTATCAAAGAAAGCAATCACATAACAGGTTGGGTCTTTGAAGAAACTATCTTCTTTTTGAGGCATCCACTTGACGAGTTCATACTTGTTGTTGCCTGGACTCCAACGGAACTCAATATCACGAAATCTCATTTGCCCAACTCACTAAGTTTCTCATCCACAAAATAAGTAACATCAATCTTATTCACATCCACACCCTCATCTTGACAATCAAGAATAAACTCCATAAAATCACCAAGGATTAAACAAGCACGGAGTTTATCATTCTTGGTGATAGTAGTGCTAGGATGAGCAACATGATGTGTAATGTGCTCATAGAGTTCATCGTAGGTCATTCGTTTTCCTCAAAATCAAACCATTCGTAAATGCAATCCATTACATTTTTTTGAATACTGTCAATTATAGCACCTTCAGTAGGATTTTCAACATGCTTGTGAGCACGTCTATATCCATATTGAACTCCTTCATTGATTGCCATCTCCAATACTTGATGAAATTTGGGTTTCATAAGATTACATCCTTGATTTCAGTGATAACTTCCCAATCTTTGTCAGTCTTGTCACCGAAGCGATTGCTACCAGTGCGAGTGCTGACCCAGAAGAAGTATTTGCGATTCTCGGCAGCAAGAAACAACTCACCACCGGTGTCCTGCTCTACAATGCAGACAGGATTATTGTCCATTGTATTCGCTAGACGATTCTTCGCTTTGCTGCTTTTGGGTTTTACTACGACTTTTCTCATTTTGAATTTCAAGTTTGAGTTTGCGAATACCAGTTACAAAATAGGCAAAGTCACGAGTCTCTGTAATCGGTTTCATTTCACCACATACACCACACTTTGACTCATATACAGATGAACAACCTACAGAATACACACCATACTTTCGACCACAATCAAAACAAGTGTTGTAGGCAGTTTCAAGTTTCTTCAGTAGTGCCTTCTTTTCTTTGAGGTTCATAGCAGAGTTCTACTCTGTATTTGTTTTTGAGGTTGTCTGTGAGGTAATCATACAACAGGTCGGCAAACCCATAGTGGGGTCTTGTGCCAGTTTCAATACTGGACGACGTTGCCACCGTCCACATAATATCTAACGATTTTTTGTCAGGTAAAGTCTTCATCTTCAACATCCCACACATCTATGAGATGATCCATTACTTCATCCATAGAATATGTCTCCACCTTACCCAGTTCAATGTCCTCAACCATTTGCATCAGATGTTCAAGAAACTCTTTCGGATAAACATCATCTTCATTCAGTGATGCCCAGAACCATTCGATACATTCTGTTTCAGGATCGTCTTCTTTAAGTAGAGCATAACCAGCATAATCTGATGTCATTAGATTTGCCCAGATGCGGAATGTCATTCGCATACTTTGCCATCCTGTCATCCAACAATGTCCAATCCAATACTCCCACCAATTCATTTTAGTTTTATTTGGATGTGTCCCTTTAACTGGTGTGCTGAACATCTTCTTCCTCAACATCAGGGTCTTCCATATAATCCCAATTCCAAGTCCTTTCAATGATTCCAATATCAAATCCAAACCTATATACCCAGAAGAGAATACTGAGTGTGCTTCCAGTCCCTGATTTGATTTGAAGGTAAGGCCAAGACGGATAATCATTCCAACTTACAGATGCTTGAAGTAGACTCCAACCTTTAATATTCAGGAGTTGGGCATAATACTCTGTTCCAAAATCAACTCTTTTGTTAATCTTAATCAAATTCATCGTATATCCACTTTTTTATATTTTATCACAAGTGCCCCACAAAAACAATACCTTTGTGATTTTTTGAAAGATTTTTATAAACATTATAAACACTTGCATACTTATATTGATTATCTCTACACCAAACGGACAAACAATTAATAATTAATTCTCTACCATCTTCAAAAATTAATTTCCAAATTTTTGTTCTTGGATTATCAATTCCTTGTGTTCTTTTTTTACTTTTTAATCCTATTTTCTTTTTTGTATCTTCACTATGCTTTTTTCCATAAAAATGATTATTTTCTCCCCTTATTTTATTTCGTTCTTCTTCATTCCATCTTTTTAATTGTTTTTGTCTAATTTTATTTTTATGATTTTCTGTATGCCTGTATCCGCTACACCCATCACCACCATCAGTTCTATTATGAAGAATACCTGTTCCTAAATCTTTTCTACCAAACACGGAAATCATATAGATTTCGTGTTGAATTGATTGTTCTTCTGTTAGATTTTTCTTTAAAAAAAGTATTCTATCTTTTGATGGAACAAAAACAGTATGCCCTTTTCTATCAAAAGATCTACGATTTTTACCCTTACCAATATAATAAGGTGTGCCGTCTTCGCGCAAGTATGCGTAAGTGTAGTATTCCATCTGCTTTGATTTAAGTCGCAATAGTATTTATACAAGAAAGGAGCAAAAATGCCCCTTTCCACTTGAGAAATGCGACTTAATCAAGCATGATTATTTAGTAGATAAGTTTCATATCAATAAGGCAACGACTTCAGACCATTCAAAACTTCTTGAAACTTTTCAGCACGACTTTTGTGATGTGCTACGTTCTCCTCAAGCACACTCACAATATCGTCCAACACAACATCCAGTGATGCGTCAGTGTCAAAATATTTTTGGATTGCTTCAGAAAGATACCTCTTCCTGCTCCATTCCATACTATAAGGTTTGTAGTCCATGATAATGGGTATATATGGGTGTATTATAGGGTGTTTAATCTTGGTTGTCAAGTTCTTTCAGGTAATCTATCCACCATTGAGGATTTTTTTCATATTTCCAATTAGGTACTTCCAATCCTCTTTCAGAATACCATTCCCAAAGTGCTTGGTCTATTTTTTCAGAAATTTCAATGCTTTTCATTCTTTTTGTCAATGTCTTCATATGGATTTTCCACATAGGATCCGTGTGGTCGTTTTGCATCGTCTTTTATATATTTAATTTCTAATACACTATTAGAAAACCATAATGATACTTTCATAATAATATAAATGATTGCAAGTGGTAAAAAACAGAGAGAAAGAATAACCGTATGCTTCATTGTTTATCCCAACATTTTTGAAATTTATCCCTCAACTCATTCAACTTGACCTGGTGCTGAAACTCCATGATATGGTCCTTTATTTCTTTCTCTTGCTCTGTGAATTCCATACGATATTTGAGTTTAGTATCAACAAGACGCACCATATCCATATAGAATTCGGTGCCTTTGTGTATAAACTCTTCGTATGTCAATCTCTCTGTCTCCAATCGGTTTCATCATCATCCCTCTTAAACCAATCGTGTAGATCTTCTGGAGAATCAAATCCACGAATACCAAATCTTTCGTGACCCAGACCACCAAGATCCATCTGATTCATAAAGTCGTCCAAATCACCTTCAACCATATCAGGATTCTCTGCCTTTCTTCTTGCCTGACGAAGTATTGTGGCAGCACTTCGGTTTGCTTTGGCAAGTTTTTCTGCCCAAATCATATCTTCCAGACTGACCTCTTCGTGAAGGGCAATCTTCTCACAGATTTCTTCAAGACGCAGACGGTATTGTGTAGAAAGCATAAGTTTTTCTAGATGTGATTTATTTATTTTTAGATTCTATCTCTTTCTGTATCTCTTCCGCAAGTTTATATGCTCTTCTCCACATAATATACTTCACAATTGGATTCGCAGGATTGTGAAGTATCCACCACTTTGTCTTTTCGTATTGAACTCTTACAATTTGAGTCAGTAAATAAAATCCTCTTGCTACAGACTCGTCTGTGACAATTAGGTATCCAATACAAAAGAATATGACAAAGTAGATGTATGTAGTATTCATCGTCTGATTGTTTTCAGATATTCTAGCACATTTTCTCTGACTGCCATCAACTCATTGTAACATTTCTGATTATGAGCACACTGTCGCAACTCATGGTCTGGTTTATGGACGGACTCGATAAACAAGTCAAGACCACGATTCCATTGTTCATTTGTCATCTTTTTTGATTGTTACAGGACAAAAAGGGATTGTCTTACGCACTTCCTGAATGATTTCTGATTTCTGAATCGGTGTCAATCCATTAAATTTTGTAAGACGATGAATGATGCTCAAGGCATCGGCACAAGATATGGTCGTTGCAAGTAATAGAGTAACCACCACTCTCTCCCATATTTCGAATATTTATCAAGAGAAACCTTTACTCTTAACCTTCTTTTTATCTTTGACGATTATAACATCTAAAAAATCTGGTATCTGGCAGTTTGCCCACCAATACCCCTGCGTGTCCTCCCAATTATCGAAAAATACCTTTTTGTTACTTTTCAGCACAACTTCATAGTCGTGCCTATCATAAGGTGCCTCAGATGTGACTTTAAATGTCTGTGTCATAGAAATTCGTTAAGAGTTGCGACCGATGCGCCTTTTGCGGACTTTTGAATGTAGGATTTTGCGGACTTATAATTGTTGGCAGTATGAACTTGTTGTCCATTATGAAGGATAATAAACTTTTTACCATAAGGCACCGCCGCCCACATTCCATCTTTGGTCACATAACCATTCGGGTCTCCTGGTTTTGAATTGAGAAGAGTTTCATTCTGGATATTCATTAAAATACTACAGTAGAGGACATAATACGGGCATTTGGATATTGTGCAAGAGCAACCCGAATCGCATCTTGTCGATTGCGAGCATAACACTCCACATGAAATGTCTGACCACTGACCATGCAAGTAATACGATGTCTCATGATTTAAAGCCTCACTTTTGAATGGTAGAAATTACAGGTTGACCCTGAACAAAGATGGTATCAGCAACGCTCTGAAGTCGTCGAGCAGTTGCAATACCAGTGTTACTATACACTGGAACATGAATAAAACCATAGGACTTCACATAATCTTCAGTTTTGCCAGGAATCAAAGAACCCTCTGAGAGGTTCCTAGAATCGTCTGGATGAAGGCGAATGACCCTCCCAATGGTCTGTGCCATAGCAATGTAATCAAGGTTCCTCATGAGGATGCAGGAGGTCAATCCAGGGCAGTCAATACCCTCTGAAAGAATGCTGTAATGAAGGAGAATGAATTTCTTAGAGGGATCGCTACCGTAGAACTTTAAGGTATTAAAAAACTCTTCTCTGGTAACTTTTTGATTGTTTACGAATGCACCATACTTGGAAGTAATCCAGAGAACATCATAACCATGAGATTGAACTTCAGTCATGAATTCAGTCTCAGCAAGCATACGAATCAAAACTTTGGTATTTGGTGCTGCCACAAGAACCTTTTGCATATTATCCTCATTCAGAATCGTATCCAAAAGAGTCATGCAATCACGTTCGGCGGCAAATTCCTTGTCACGATCAGAACTAATCTGTTGAGCACAAATTTGAGGAGGAACAATAAATCCACCAGAAACCATCTCAGGTGCAGAAATATTCACAATCATCTGACCGTAAACATGACCCCAGTTCATTCCAGGTTTATTAAACTGAGAAGAATACTTTGGGGTTGCTGTGTAAGAATAGAAACGTTTTGAACGTTCCGACAGTTTTTCTACAAAAGGAAAGAAGTTCTTCTGTACAGAATTATGTGCTTCATCCAGATGTGCAGTATCAATCTCAATATCTGCTTCAATCAAACGATGAAGGGAATGATAAGTTGTAAAGATCAGTTTATGTCCAGAAGTATTATTGACCCAATTACGAATCACACTTGGATTTGTAGAAGACTTATGAATTGTGTCTCCACTGTGACAATGAAACACTGAAGCATTAGTAATAAACTCCAAATACTCATGAGATAGTTGATTTGCAAGCATCAACCTTGGAGCAACTACAACAACAGTCTGATCTTGTTCTTGTTCAAATTGCTTCATGGTATCAAAGACACCAATAAGAGTCTTGCCTGCACCAGTGACAGCGCAGATAATACCCTTAGAGTGGTTGTCCATCATGCTCAGAGCACGTTGCTGGTGAGGTCGGAGTTGAATCACAGGTCTCATTGCGTATAAGACTATTATAGCACAAAGGGGTCTCTACCGATGAACCCTGTGACAGTTCCCTAACTGGTCACGGTAAGAACTCAGAGTCTCATCTTCAACCGGGACAAAGGTAGTCTACTGGTCTTCTTGTGTGTTGTCAAGTCACCATTTTTTTAGAGGACAATGCATTCCAGGTATTCTCACCTTCACGGGCATAAAACAACCACACTTCTTACATTGCTTTGTAGGTTTAAAGAATTGATCACACTGAAGACAAATCTTCATTTTATCAATAGAACCTCTAATTTCTTCACTGTTGCTCATTTTCTAACTCCTGCTCGGCAAGTCTTACAATTAGATCATCATCTTCATACATTAAACTTTCTAGTGCTTTTTCCATCGTAATATCATTTGTCAAAATATATTCTTCTACTTTCTTATCAAGTTCTTTTTTTAACGTATCATCATTATATTTCTTGATGAAATAGTCTGCCATAACATATGATATAATTACCTGATCTTTATGAAATGATGGTAAAGGTAGTCCACCATATAAAGTTGTTTGGACAGGAACTAAATCAACGTCTGGAACACTATCTGGATCAATCTCTTCTTCGCAGGCATATTCCTCTCTAGATACAAGTCCAGGTCCTTTGGAATTCTTTTTTCTTGTGGACTCTCTTTGTTCTCCAGCAGAGACATTCTTGTTTATTAGTGTTTCTGGGTTTGGAAGAAAATCTGGATCATAATATGAAACTGCATCATCAATATCTTCTGGTGATGCCTCTGGATCCACATAGACAATTGCCTTTGACTTATTCTCAAACTCAACTTTAATTTGAGATGGCATTACTTCTTTAATTGTATATTTCATGATGTGGTAATAATCTAGTTTATATATTTCTTATTTTAATCCTTTGTAAGCAGAATCTACTCCATTTGCAGTATCAATAACATAACCAGATCCAGCAACTGCTCTGCCTGCTGTTCCACCATCAGTTCCTGCTGCTCCATCAAGTCCATTAGTATAGTTTCCATTAAATCCTATATCACCATCATTTCCATCAACACCATTTTCACCCCAATCACCACCATCACCGCTAGTTCCACCAGTACCACCAGTTCCAGCATTTTTTCCACCGCCTATTCCACCATCTCCGTTTGTACCAAATGTTCTCGTTTGCAAATATCCTTGACCTAATCCACCATCTTTTCCATCTCCACCTTCTCCACCACTAGAATAATATGTGTTTGAATAACAATACTTACATTTCCTTTCCCATAAAGTGTAGTTAATACCATCACCACAAGATCTTATACTATTACATTCATCCTGACAGTTGCATGGGTGTGGTGGATTTAGTTGATAACATGGCATACTATTTCCACTACATGTGGTATTTGCCCAGTAAGACTCTCCACTTTCTGTCCAGGTTCCTCCTCCACCAGTTCCACCATCACCGCCTCCTCCTCCGCCGCCACCGCCGCCGTAGACTTGTGCAGAGGCACCAGAAGTCCTTATAGTGACCGTTCCGGTGCCATTTGTATCAATGTATATGGCATCTCCACCATCACCACCATTTTCTGTTTCAGTTCCTGCCGACCCACCAGTCCCCTGAATACTTCCAGTGATGATGAGAAGAACATTATAAACAGCAGAAGCATCTAAACTAGCTGCGGCATTACTATTAGTTGATCCAGTAGTTCCTGCAAGTGTTACTGTTTTTACAATAGTTTTACCAAGATTTCCATTCCATAAAGTAGAATCAGAAATATTCAAGTTCAAGTCAGTATCACCACCACCTTGATTTAGATTATAATATTTGATAGAGTTTCTGAATTGTGATGTTTTTAAGTTTGATGATGTTGCAATACTTGCATTTTCTGTGGCATCAGGCACAATCGGAGCAGTATTTGTTACGTCAGTAACTCTTAGAAGTTCTGAAGCACTTACGGACCCAGAAGAAGTCTCTTTAAAGTTACTTCTCAACTGACTGAAAGATATAGATCCGGAGGAAAAATATGGTCCGACCTTGCTTACTGTTAGAGACATATTAGAATAACTGGAGTGAAGTTGAACCTATACCAACAACAGTAAATACAATCCTATCAGGAGAAGAGTAATGTTCAATTTGTATGTTTTCAGTTGAAGCAGACAAACCTCCGCTACTTCTAAATCCACCACTGGCTACAAAATTGAATGCAGTAACAACTCCACTGTTGGCATTTATTCCACCAACGTTTACCTCAATTTCACTTGCCCTAATACCATTATTGACCACTAAACCATAATCTGTTGACCCAGCATCAGTACCAATAGCAACTGTATTACCCAATCCAACTAATGTTGCACTACTAAAGTCAACGCTTTCTGTTACCTCAAGTTGTGAAAGAGTGGTTATTCCCGAGGTATTATTTAAATTAGTATCAGTAAGTATAGAACCAAGAGTAATATTTCCAGTTATATCTCCAGCAACATTTAAATTTCCACCAACAAAAGCATTTCCTGTAACCGTAGAAGTTCCAACAACATGTAATGTATTTGTTGGTGCTGTTTGATTGATTCCCAACTTACCATCATAAGTGAGAGTCATTCTCTCTGAGTTTGTCTGACCATAAACCCACTTAAAGTTGCCAGTGCTTCCTGCACCAGTACCACCGTGAATAATAGTCTTAATGTCACCAACGTCATTATTGATAAAATCTAATACTCCAGCAGAATTTCCGAATCTTAATACTGCAGAGCTATTACCAACACCAACAGAGTTTCCAATACTGATTCTTGCCTGTCCACTATCAGAAACAACTTCTGCTAAAGATCCACTAGATTTTCTAATCTGAAGTTCTGATGTTGGAAGTGCTGTACCGATACCAAGTCTTCCAGAAGATAAAGCAGTAAATGCAGTTCCACCAGTTCCAACACTTATATTGGAAACTGAAATACTAGGATTACCAGTTAAAGATTGAGCAGTACTAGCAATTCCATCAAAATTTGAAGCAGTAACAACACCTGAAATACTGATACCACTAGGAAGTCTACTATTTGATAAAGTTCCGTTATCAATATTCGAAGCGTTAATTCCAGTTAAATCAGTTCCAAATCCACTAAAGGCATATGCAGTAACAACGCCAGAAACATTAATATCACTTGGAAGTCTACTATTTGATAAAGTTCCGTTATCAATATTCGAAGCGTTAATTCCAGTTAAACCAGTTCCAAATCCACTAAAACTAGAAGCAGTTACAATACCCGAAACATTAATGTCCGATGGTAACCTATCATTCGATAATGTTCCTGATGAAATATTGTCTGCATTGATTGTCGTAATACTAGCACCAGATCCGACAAAAGTTGATGCTGATATGGTGCCAACGCCAGCAAAACCTAGTGCTGTTACAATACCAGTGTAAGACGCATTTCCATCATTATTAATCGTTACAGCAACACCGACTTGAAAGTTTCCAGTTGGTAATGTTGATCCAATTCCAACATTAGATGTGGTAGAGATAGACCCACTATTTACGTACCAACCATCTACGGCAATTGCATAAATTCCAGTTAATCCCGCAGCACTTCCTGAGAAAGATGCTGCAGTTATTACTCCAGAAACAGATGCTTCAGTCGCACTAAAGGACCCAACTGTTGCTACTCCAACATTTAATCCACCTGCTGTAACAATTCCAGTAACTCTAGTATCACCATATACATTCAGCAAATATTCTTTTGGAATAGTTGTCCCAATTCCAACTAATCCATTCGAATTTACAACAAAATTATCGTCATCAACTTGAACACCGTTTCTGAAATTAAATGACTTACGAATATTTGCCATTATAGTCTTTTTAGTTATTTATCAGATAGTTTTTGCTCCAGTGCTTCCACCTTGTCTGAAAGGTCTTTAATTGCCTCTACAAGAAGTGGAACGACCTTATGATAATCAACTGCAAGATATCCATTATCTCTTGTTGTAACTGCCTCTGGCAATACTTTCTCAATCTCCTGTGCAATCAGACCAACATCGTGCCCAGACTTGTTAGACTTTTCGTTCCAATCAAATGTATAACCACCAAGTGAAAGGACTTTTGCAAGTGGATCATCAATAGGAGTAATGTTGTCCTTTAGTCTTTCGTCAGAAGTCCAGAATGCAGTGATGTCATCGGTTACACTCAGAGTACCAGTGATAGTGGTATTTGTCTGAATCGCAACTAGATTTCCTGCGACTGTTGAGAGTTTGAGATCACCAGATAATGTATCAATAGTATTGTCATCTGTTACTGCTACTTGTATATTACCAAAACTACCAGCAGAAGAAACAAGAGTTGATGTGGGTGCAATAATAAGATCTCCATCAACATTGATGTCTCCACCAACACTGATGTCTCCACCAACACTGAGAGTCTTTGCTATTCCAACACCACCAGAAACTACAAGTGCTCCTGTAGAAGTGCTTGTAGAATTGGTAGAATCGTTAATTGTAACAGCAGAATCTTTCAATTCAATTTTACCAGTTCCATTTGCTTGAATAATAACTGGTTGATTTGATACGGTATTGGAAATCGTATCACCATTGATTCTTATCTCATCAATATTTGCTTCACCAGTGACAGTCAAAATACCGACTACATTGATGTTATCTAAATCCGTAGTTCCATCAACGTCAATGCCTCCACTAACATTAATATCTCCACCAACATTTAAGTTTTCGCCAATACCAACACCACCCTTAACAGTTAAAGCACCCTTTCCTACAGAATCTGATGTTGTTGCGTTTGTAACTCTTACTTGACCACTAAAGGTTGATGTATCCTTACTTCTGATTTGTTTGTTAAATGTAACTGGACCATCAAACTGAGAAAGAACTGTGCCAGAGTCTCCACCCTCAACAAGAAGTCTTTCCTTAACAGTGACTTCATCATAGACGACACTTGACTTAGAAGGATCTTCACCTGTAACAGTTGGTCTTGGAATATCATAAGATGTAACTTCACCCGAAGAAGATGAAGTCTTGGTATTTCCAGTGAAGAAGTCTCCACTGTTATTCATACCAGTATAAACAACAATACCACCTGCTCTTTCTTGAGATTGGACTAAGAAATCTTCTCTTTCTGTGAGAGACTTAACTTGAACTTGAGGAAGACCAGTTGAATAGTTACCTGGACCATAACCAAGATATTCAAATGTATGTCCAGAAGCACGAAGAATAGATGGTCTGCGGAATTCAACTGCGATTGGATTAATCTTACGAATCAGAGATCCAGCATCATGTGCTTCCTTTCTTGTTCCGAGAGCACCACGAATAACATCAAACTGAGTGTTGTTGTTTGATGTTGTAATTCTCATAATCTCATTATCAATCTGAATGTAAGATCCAAGTGAGAATCTTGCAGCAGTGCCAATACCAGAGTTGATAGAAGAAATGACTAATGTTGTTGCTAAAGTATCGTCTGTAATTGCAGTTGAGAGACTAGTAATTTCATTATCATATAAAGAAACCTGACGAATTCCGAAGTTTTCTTCTCTGATATCTGAAATTGCTTCATTTGCAGAGAAACCGTGCTTCAGAATATATCCATTTGTAGCACTAAGAGATTGATGAGTAATTGCAGTAAATGAATTAACATTTATTCTTTCTTCAACAACATAGTCTCCAAGATTATTATTAGAAGAGTTGATGACTCTAAACTTATTACCCTTCAATAATCCGTGAGGAGTTGCAGTTGTAAAGGTTGTAATCCCAGTTGCAGAAACATATGGACTAGAATCAATTTTAGATGATGGACCTATAATAAATGCATATTGACCTGCGATTGGTGTTGGGTCTCCAGCAGTCTTAGCAACTGAAATTTGAGTTTGAGAATTGACAGCACTAATTCGATAGTATCCGTCAGTAACGGTTCCCACACCAGTTACTTGAACTACATCACCAATGCTAGTAGAAATTCCTGCAGTTGAAATTGTATATTTTGCGTTAACACCACTACCAACCCTAGAAGAATCGAGATAAAGTTCTTCATTATTTGTATATCCAGATCCTCCAGAAATAATGGTGACGGAACTTACATTTCCACCAGACTCTACGACAACCTTTGCAGTTGCACCTTTCCAAGTTCCTACTGCAGGATTTGCATCAGTATTCAATAGTTTTACATCATAATATGTGCCTGGATTGTAATTTGCATTTGGGGTATATAAAGTTCCAGTGACAATACTACCAAGACCGTGCCTTCTATCAAAAGTTAAAGATGCACTTGATGTTGATGCAGAAACTGTTTGAATTGTTTGTCCAACTCTTAAAGTAGTTGATAGTTTATCAATACTTTCTCTTGTAATACTCTTCTTAAGGTCACTTGTATTTGTATCGCCAATAGGAGCACGAAGAGCAAATGTCTTTGCTGAAGGTGGGTTTGTATTAATATTATCTCTATCTAATTGTGGATAAAGATCTACAGGACTTTGTGAATATTCAAGATTTGTAAACTCTTCTGTAATCGCATTATTTGCATTTAAAACATACAAGTGGTAAATTCCATCTTGTGCTCCTTCAACATATGGAGAAATGACTTCATTACGATAAACATAGAGATTTGATTTCCAATCGTTTCTTTCAAAACGAGGAAGATCTCTTACTTGGTCTGCTGTCGTTCTCGAATTAATATCGTTAGTGCTTGATGCTCCTGGTGTATGAACTTTTCCATTTACACCAATTACTGAGTGTGTGAATGACATATCATTCACAATTGATGCTACAGCAAACTTACCGTTATATCCTCTATCATACAGACCACTTGGATTATTAGCATCGGTTACATTACGAATGACTACCAAATCTCCTACATTCAATCCATGTGGGAGTGAAGTTAATACTGTAACTGTTGTAGATGCTAAGGTGCAAGTTGTAATAAATCTGGGATTTTTATCATACTCAAAGTCAGTGCTAGCAATACTTGTGCGAGTAAAGTCTCCTGCTCTTGCACCTGTTGTGCTAGACTCCTGAAGAATAAATCCATCTTCAGGATCTTTTGCACCAGATAGTTCTTTTGGAATAACGACTCTTAACTTATAAACTTTTTCGTCTAAACTTCTATCATCAACAATTCTCTTTACATAAGTTAAGTCTGTAGTTTCACTGAGTCCTTCAACACCTAAAGCATTGAGTTGATTATAAATTTCATTTGCAGAATTGACTGTAATATACCAGTTGTTTACACTTGGATCAGAATCAAACCGAATAGGAGATCCAATGTCTCCAGATGCTTTATCAGAGACTCTACTGTAAACTTTGAGTTGCTCTCCACCATAAATTGTTAGTGATTCATTGTTTAGAGCATTTGTAAATGAAGTTGATAATTTAATTTGTGTAGAATTAACGCTAATTGCATAATAAACAATATGTGAAGTTACATTTTCTGGTAAGTCCCCAGTTTCACTATTGATGATAATCTTTTCACCAGTTTGTAGTGTATGTGTGCCAAGAGTAAGAATAGATGAAGAAACGCTAGATACATCATAAACTTTATATGCACTCGTTACACCATCCTGCATATAAATGTTTGCAGAATATTCAGTGTTATTGATCGAAAGATATAATTTATCGTTATGACGAGCACCAATTCTGTAACCTTGTGTGACACTTACAGGAAGACTGTCTACAGCATTTAATCCATAGAGATATAGATGAGTTGATATACCAACAGAAGTTGTCAGTCCAACATCAATCGATAACCATTCAATATCTTCTTCAGTTGTGATATCAACATCTCTTGGAGTAATAATAGAAGTAATAAAGGCATTGTTGTCTTTATCAAATGCAGATGCTTTGAAACCATCAGAGTTGAGAGATATCTGACCAAAGTTTGAGTTGGAGTTTGTGATTGAAGCATCACCACCAGACTCAATATCAAAGTGCTTATTAAATCCGATTGCAAATACAGATACTACCTGAATAAAAGAATCATCGGTAATCTTAATGTGACTTGATTCCCAACCTTGTCTGTAAATTGCATCAGGGTCTAAGTGATAAACTTTTGCTGTGTCTGTTTGAGAGGAACCAGTTGGTAAATCTCCACCATAAACTGTGCTATAGTTTACACCATTATAAGATCTTGAAATTGGGTCATATTTTACGAATGCTCTATCATCTTTTTGTAGAGACACAGCGGTAAACTGTGCAACGACCATTGAGCGGAAACCTGATGCTTTGCTACCATCAGCGTGCATTCCATTCATACCCCACACTGATCTCAATGAGCAGTTGAAGATATAAGGAGAAGCGCCAGATACAGTATCAGTTTCAACAGTAACAGTTGCTCCATTCACTATTGGGGTTGGATCTAAAGTAATTGGGAAAGTCTCAAGTAAGTATGTAAATTGAGTTGCACTTAAGACATTTTGTACTTTTGTAGAAATATTATAGGTTGAAGAACCGACTCCCCTAATCTTAATTGGTGTACCAGCATTTAAGTTATGATCTTCGGCAGTTGTAACTGTAACTAATGTGCTTGCTGTAGTTCCATTACCAGAAATAACCGATTGAATATCAATAGGGTCTGTAGCAAATGCTCCAACAATCTGCCACTCCGGATCCCTTTTTGCAAAATCTTCATCACTCGCAGGAAACTTTGAATCTATAGGGATTATTCGATATGAATTAAATGCATTCGAAAGTTTACTATAATACATATCAAGGTCAGTAAGACCATATGTACCAACTTCATTAACACCATCTGCATATTCAAAACAAGTTAGTTTATGGTGCGAAAATTTTGGAATTGATTGATATTCACTCGTAAAGAATGATGGATGAGTATAAACAAGACCAGACTCATCAGCATCAAAAAATGAAAACTGCCAGAAGTAACACGCTCCAGTAACTCTAAAGATTGCAGACTTTCCAACTAAAGGATCAGTTGGGTTTGGAATATACTTTGGTCTGACTTTTGTTTTTCTTAAATCTAAACCAACAATAGATGTGCCTCTAGGTACAATAATACCACCATTGACACTATTAAACTTATAGAGGATATTATCTTCTTGTGTAAGATCAAAGTTAGAATCTAATTCTAATGATAAAAGAGACAATGCTGGAGTTCCTACACCACCAGTTGGAGGAACAGCATAAGCAATTCCACCATTATCATAGATAGCAAATCCAGGTCTATTGTCAATTAAGTGCTCACCTGGCCAAACTAAAATTGTAGTTTTTTCTACTATATCATTATCTTTTCCATTTACGAAAGAAAATCTTGCCGCTTCTAAAAGTGCTCTCTGAATCGTTTTAAAAGGCTGTGCAAGAGAATTGCCAGTATTAGTAATCGAATCTGTAGCGTCTAAATCATTGGGGTTTACATATAGTGTACGCCCGTCAGTATTTTTGATAAAGTTACTTAACTTATTCAGTGGCATTTTATTATGACTTCGAAGATATTGCTATCTTTTATTTATGAGGACAAATCTTCCCCATATTCAAACTCAAAGTCTTCTGGAAGGTCTTCTGGATTTTCTAATTCTACAGGAAACAACATTGGATGTGCCTCTTCAGATATCAAGTAGAAAGAGTTTTTATATAAATCGTCTGGTTCAAATGTGCGTTGTTTATCTGCTTCCCTACAAAGATCTATATCATACAAATGACCATCTGGTAATTCATCAAAAGTGAATGGAATTCCACTGATAAAATACATCTTCACAATCATACTGCCATTGTTATACCAACAGTATGCGTGATCGATATGATAAGACATAGGACTTACTCCCGTATCTTATATTTATTTAAATAGGAGTGGAGGGACTCGAACCCCCAGCCGCGCACTAATCTGGTGCATACAGAAGGTATAAGCTTCTCGCTCTGCCAATTGAGCTACACTCCCATAAAACCCAAATTAATTATATTAAATATGGATTAATTTGTCAAGATGCCTCGTTATTACACTCAGTGTATATTCGGAGAAGTTCATCATCTACTGGTATCATAACTGCTGCTTTACCATCATCTCCCATAATACCTATATGCTCTCCATTTTCTACCCTCTCAAGGAGGGAATCAAAGTTGTCTTCCCATTCCTTAATCGTAAATACTTCCATCAATACTCTTCTCCCTGAATAGCAAGGTCAGCATACTCAATCTGGTCTTCATTAAGGTTAGCAATCACAACTTCCAGGACATTCATAAACTCTTGGACAGTATCACAGTTTACCATCTTTTCATTGCCTTCATCGCTGATAAGGAGGAAGGAGCGAGTGCAAACGTCAATAACGATGCCGAGAACAGATTCTTGTGCGGTGCCCATTGGGTGTTCCGTTGATTACCCCAGTATTATAGGGCATCTGGGGTTGGATGTCAACTGTGCCAGTCAGGAAACTGGTTATTGATACTTAATACAAACGAGTAGTGCTACGTTGCGTGGTCGGGTTTCAGAGTCACCACCGTTGATGGTGTGCGTGTGTGAACCGGCGTTTCCAGTAGTTCTACCACTGCTGGTTGTGCCAGTATTTGCTCCACCACCACCTTGACCACCACCATTTCCATTGTAATAATCTGTATAACCATGGTTGTGGTTGCCAGGGTTACTAGTACCAAACGGATTGTTAGGTAGTGCAGTAGAGTCACTTTGACTTGATCCAATTGTACGACCACTATCTACACCACGACTATCATCCCAACCACGCAGAAACTCACCACGAAGGTCAGGTAAATTAAATGAAGATCCAGAACCGCCAAAAGTATATCCAAAAACAGAAAACAAATCCGAATAAGTTGAAGTATTTAAAGAAGCACCATTAGCTTTTAGATATCCATCTGGAGGAGAAGATGATGGATAATATATTATACTCCCTATTGGACCAGATCCTGATCCTGATCCTCCACCAACATCTACCCAAGCACCGCCATCTCTTATTTTTATTGCCATAAGATATACTAACTAATTCCTAAAAGTAATTTAAGTTCTTCAATGCTTAAACCTGCATTTGCCAATTTTTCTTCTGGTGTCAATTCTGGTTGAGGGGGAAGATCCTCAACAACCCAACCATCATTCCAAGATAAGGTTTGATTTTCTGTAATTATT
>Ga0213866_10001201_pt1 | contig 19513 bp, 19 predicted proteins | sample PICome_11_FD_160079 | JGI IMG/M metagenome (GOLD analysis project Ga0213866, IMG submission 160079) | Coastal seawater microbial communities near Pivers Island, North Carolina, United States - PICO284 | ecosystem: Environmental > Aquatic > Marine > Coastal | place: USA: North Carolina...
GATGAAGGTAGCAAAACAAGCTCTTCAAGGTACAGATATTAAGGTATTTGGGGTGACAGCTTTGACAAGCTTATCAGATGAAGATACTAATACTATTTATAAGAGATCTGCATCTGAACAAGTTAAAGCAATGCTAGATTTAGCTGAAGCAGCAGGAATTGATGGTGTTGTATGTTCGCCTCATGAATTAATGTTAGTTAAACAAAGAAAATCTCTAGAATCCATAACTCCTGGCATTAGAATTTTAAAATCTAATGATGATCAAAGTAGGGTTATGACACCCAAAGAGGCTATCACGAAAGGCGCTAATCATATAGTAATAGGTAGGCCTATAACCAGTGCTCCAAATATCAATAAAGCTCTGCAAGAAATTCATAACTCAATAGAGTAATTATGAATATATTCAAACGCATTCAAGATAAGACACTCCAATCTCAAGAAGAAATTTTTCAGCATAAATATTCAAACAATATTCTCGAATACCAATCTTTTCTAAGAGGCTTTAATAAAAATCTTTTTTCTCTTTTTAAATCTCATTATGATGCTCTAGAAGTTATGCAATCTATTCAATCTTTGTTTCAGGGAGAAATTGTAAACGAAACAGAAAATCAGGCAGCACTGCATCATGTTTATAGAGATATATATGCTTCATCTCCAAATAATTATGCATCTCAAGATCTTATTGAATCGTGTCGTTTAAATATTGAAAAATGCATACAACTCAAAGAGGATTTAATTAAAAAAGGTATAAAAAATATAGTAACAATAGGTATTGGTGGATCATTTGAAGGACCTAAATTATTAATTGAAACCTTAACTAGCGCTCGTCACAGAACTTTTAATCATATATTTTTAACAGGCCCAGATGTTATTGAATTTAATGAGACGGTTAAACCGTTAAAACAAGAAGAAACTTTTTTTATTGTTTCTTCCAAATCATTCAGTACAGATGAAACTTTGCAGAGTATGTTTTTATCTAAAAAATGGTTAGAGTCTGAGTGTAGTTTTACTGATCATTTTATTGCTATAACCTCTCAGCCAGATAAAGCAACCAAATTTGGTTTTATTGATAACATCATTGAGTTCCCAAATGAGATTGGTGGAAGATATTCAATCTGGTCTCCAATATCCTTAGCTGCAATATTGGAATTAGGGGAATCATTTAAAGATTTTCTTGATGGTGGTTTTGAAGCTGACAACCTTTTACTCAATGATGAAGCATATAACGAATTTATTAACTTAATTTGTTTTAGTGATCTGTGGCACAACAATTTTATTAATAAACATACTAGGGTGCTTTTAATTTATAGCTGGAAAATGAGATATTTTTCTGATTATGCTCAACAACTTGAAATGGAATCTATTGGTAAACAATCCAATCCAGATGCTTTATTCAAGAATACGGGCCAAGTTATCTTTGGTGGTTTTGGCTCAACTGCACAACATAGTTATTTTCAATTACTGCATCAGGGCACAGCTTCAATCTGTGCAGATGTTTTTACAATTGAAGCAAATAAAGATACAAACAAATTATTGTTTGCTCAATCTCAAGCTCAATCGAGTCTTTTAGCAAACGGACCACATAAAGATCTAGAAATGCATGAGCAAGTTAATGGCAATGTTCCCACTAACGTTTTTTCATTAAAACAATTAAATCCTAAGACCCTAGGGTTTTTGATTGCTACCTGGGAGCATAGGACATTTATTACCGCAAAAATGCTTCAGGTCAACCCATTCGATCAATACGGTGTTAGTGCTGGTAAAATTTTTGCTAAAAAATACCTAGACCAGAATGGCGGTTAATTTAAAAAGAATACCGACAACACCTGGGGTATATAAATTTTTTTGTAAAAAAGAAATAATTTATATTGGTAAAGCAAAAAATTTAAAAAAAAGGGTGTCTAGTTATTTTGGTAGTTCTTATAAAGATAGAAAAACCTCACAAATTAAATTTCTTACAGACCATATTGAAACCTTTACGACGAAAAATGAAGTAGAAGCACTTTTGCTTGAGCAAACGTTAATTAAAGAAAATAAACCAAAATTTAATATTTTATTAAGAGATGATAAAACCTATCCTTACATATATTTTTCTTTAAATCATGAATTTCCTGGAATCTATTTAAAAAGAACAAGAAAGGCTGTAGATGCAAATTATTTTGGACCCTTTGTTAGCTCAGGCGCAGTAAAGAAGTCTATTAAAGAAATTCAAAAAATTTTTAAAATCAGAAATTGCAACGACTCTACTTTTGCTAATAGATCAAGACCTTGTATTGAATATCAAATGAAACGATGTTCGGCACCTTGCGTCAATAAAGTTGCTAAGACTGATTATTTTGAAGATATTCAATCTGCAAAGTCATATTTGTCGTCCTCAGATACTCAAACAATAAATCGCTTAAATAAAGATATAAAGAGAGCTGCTAATGATTTAGATTTTGAAAAGGCAGCTGAAATAAGAGATAAGCTAAAAAGATTAAAGCTTCTTAGAGAGGAGCAATCAGTAGTTACAAAAGCTGTTGATCTAGATATATTTGCTGTTGCTCATAAACATGCATATATTGGAATTTCTATTATTGTTGTTAGAAATGGCAAAATACGTGGAACTAAAACACATTTAATTAAACAAGCTCTTTTTACAGCAAAAGAGGAGATATATCAAACAGCAATTTTAAGTTTTTATGATAATCAATTAAATATTCCAAAAAAAATATTATGTACAGATACCCTTGATTCTAAAGAGCTAATTACAGAAGTAATAAAAAAGAAATTTAATAAAAATACAAGAATTACACAATCTCCAACCAAGACTATTAGGCCAATTTATAACTTATGCAAACTCAATGCTAAGCAGGTGATAGAAAATCATATTAGCAAATCAGATAAATATAATTTTGCATTTGACCAGCTAAAATCTTTGATTGGTGTCAATTCACTAAGTCTAGTAGAAACCTATGATGTGAGTCATATATCTGGAAGCCATGCAGTTACATCATGTGTAGTATTCAATAGTAATGGGCCTGAAAAGAAATCTTATAGATCGTTTAACATTCCCGCAGATTTGGCAGGAAATGATACAGGATCTCTTGAACATACTCTTGAGCGGAGAATGAAAAGGTATGGAGATGAAAATAGTATTCCAGATTTAATTCTAATCGATGGTGGAACCAACCAATTAAATGTAATTCAAAATCTTTTATCAAATTCGAAATATAAAAATATTAACGTTATATCTATTGTCAAAGGCAAGGGAAGGGTTAAAGCTACTGAAACAATATTATCAAATAAAGGAATATTAGAAATTGATAATAAATCAAGTGCTTATTTATTATTACAAGAGATGAGAGATGAAGCTCATCGCTTTGCTATTCAAGCGCAACGAAAGAAAAAGCAAAAAACTATTAAGTATTCTGAACTAGACACTATAAAAGGTGTTGGAGAAAAAACAAAAAAAATATTAATCAATGAGTTTAAAAGCCTTAAAAAGATAAAAACTCTTACTCTTAATGAGATCAAATCTGTTCATGGTATTAATCAAACTACCGCACTTTCGATTTATAATGCTTTCAACAAATAACTAATTAGAGCACTCCTTGAAGAAATTTATTAGACAATTTTTCATTACTTTATTGCTGCTTTCTCCAAACTTTGTTGATGCTGATCCTTGGTATTCTGTAGAGAGTGAAATTATTCAATTAGAAATTGAGCAATTAAGATTATGTGGCATAGAGGTTCCACCTATATCAGCTTTTCCATTAAATATTATTGTGCTCAATAAAGCACTAACAAATATAGATCAATCAACTTTAACTGAAGAGTGCATAGAAAAAATAAATTCTATAAAAAATGAATTAAATAAAAATTTATATACACAAAAAAATATTATTGGTTTTCAATCTAAAAGGCCTGAAATTTACTTTCAAGATTTTGGTAAAAGACTTACAGCTAAATCACATATTTATCTTAGCTCTGCAAAAGTTGGTGATAATTTTTCATACAAGATATCACTTCAAGCATTTAAGGATGATTTAAGATTTGATGAAAGTTATTTTTCCTATTATTTTAATAATCATGTTTTTACTATAGGAAGGACATCCAGATGGTGGTCGCCATCGTTCGACTCAAGTTTAATTCTCTCAAATAGTGCAAGACCTTCACCGGGAATAAGTTTTTCTAATTACGAGCCAAAAACTATAAATTCAAAGTATTTATCTTTTTTAGGACCTATTAGCTATGAATTTTTTCTTAATAGGTTAGAAGGTGATAGACATATTCCAAATCCATTATTATTTGGTAATAGAATTTCTATCAATCCCCATCATAGGCTTAAGATCTCTTTATTTAGAACAGCTCAATTTGGTGGAGAAGGCAGAAAAGAGAATTTAAGTATTTTTTTTGATTTGCTGCGAGGCAAAGATAACTTTGATTCAAGCTTTGCAAGCAAAGAAGATGAGCCAGGCAATCAGTTAGGAGGGTTAGATTTTAATCTCTTACTTTTAAATAATAAGAATCTCTCAGTTTATGGTCAAATTGCTGGAGAAGACGAATCTGGTTACTTGCCGTCAAAAACATTTTACCTAATCGGCGCTGGTTACTCATGGGATATATTCATGCCAAAAAAACTTAGCTTTGAGTATATTGATACGGGCTCGAGACAAATAAATACAACCTATAATCATTCAATTTACAGAAGCGGTTATAGGTATTACGGAAATCCAATTGGATCTGCTTATGATGCCGACTCTAAGCTAGTAAGCATTAGATATAATCAGACATTAAGGAATGATTCACATCTTCATATAAGAGCAACAAAAGGATCTTTAAATTATAACAAGAGCAACACTTATTTTATTGAAGGTTTATCTGATGATCTTACTATTATTGAAATGAACTTTAATCAGAGACTTTCACAAAATTTATATTTAAAGTTAGGACTTCAATATTCTGATTTTCTCAATATTGTTTCTTATGATAATCTGAGTTCATATGCTTTAATGGAATACCAATGGTAATAAATAATTTAGCTAATTTTTTTACATTAATAAGAGTTATTTTAGCTCCAATAATTTTCATTTGTATCATAGAACCGTCGTTGCATATACCCGCATTACTTTTATTTGTTTTTGCTTCCTTTACCGATTATTTAGATGGTTATTTTGCAAGAAAAACTAATAGTGTCTCTGTTATAGGAGAAGTAATTGATCCTATTGCAGATAAAATACTTATTGTTTTTATTTTTTTTGGCCTGGCTGTATATTTGCATAGTTATTTAATAGCATTTGCTGCATCTGCAATTATTGCAAGAGAGATTTGGGTTGGTGCTTTAAGAGATTTGAATGCAAGAAACTCAAATAGCCAAGCAACAAAAGTTCTTTATATTGCAAAAATAAAGACTAGCATTCAACTCTTTACTATAGGCGTCTACTTAATTGGCTTAGCTTTAAGTAACATGTTAATTCTTGTTATTGCTGATATTTTTATTATTATTTCAGTGCTTATAACTTTATATACAGGTTTTATTTATTCATATAACACTTTTAAAGCAAATGAACCTAATAAACAAAACCCAGGTTTATGAAGGTAGTAGTAGTTAGCGGGGGCTTTGATCCACTCCACTCAGGTCATATTGCATATTTTAAATCAGCAAAAAAATTAGGAGAGAAACTAATAGTAGCTTTAAATAGTGATGATTGGTTGATTACAAAAAAAAAGAAATTCTTTTTGCCTTTTGAAGAGAGAAAAATAATTATAGAGAGTATAGGCCTGATTGACGAAGTCATAGCGTTTGAGGATGATGATAAAGGAAGTTGTATTGATGCCTTATATAAAATAAAAGAAAAACATAAAAATGATCAAATAATATTTTGTAATGGTGGCGATCGAACAGATAAAAATATACCCGAAATGTCAGTCGATGGAATAAGTTTTGAATTTGGCATCGGAGGAGAAGAAAAAATAAACTCATCTTCATGGATTTTAAAAGAATGGAAACATGAAAAGGAATCAAGAAGATGGGGAGATTTTTTTAATATATTTGATACCAGTGAAGTCAAGGTAAAAGAGCTGGTAGTAAATCCTGGTAAAGGTATGAGCTTTCAAAAACACTCACAAAGAAATGAGATTTGGTTGGTTACAAGTGGCTCCTGCTTAATAAATTACAGCAATTCTGATCCAAAAAATAAAAGAGAAATTTCTCTAAATAAATTCGATTATTTTTTAGTAAAACAAAATGAATGGCATCAGATCATAAATCCTAATAAAGAGGAATGTAGGATTATTGAAATTCAATATGGAAAAGAAGTTGTTGAAAGTGATATTGAAAGACTATATTACTATGATTAATCTTACTACTATCTTTTAAGATTAAATGTACTAAAATACTGCCAAGGCTGGATGGCAGAGTGGTTATGCAGCGGCCTGCAAAGCCGTTTACGCCGGTTCGATTCCGGCTTCAGCCTCCATAGATGTTGTTACATTTTAAATTAAAAGTATAATTTGTTTTTTGGTATCTATTGACTAGCCCGAGTGGTGGAATTGGTAGACACAAGGGACTTAAAATCCCTCGATAGAAATATCGTGCCGGTTCAAGTCCGGCCTCGGGTACCATTATTATGAAAAAAAATTGGCTTGTTGCAACCTATAAAATAAACGACCTTAAAAAGGTAGAAAGTAATTTATTAAATCAAAAATTTGAGTATTATTTACCAAAAATAACAAGAAAAAAAATCAATTTTAAACCCAAAATAGAAGTACTCTTTCCTGGCTACATTTTTGTTAATACTAATCTTGAGAAATACAAAGCTCTGAAATATACCAAGGGTATAGGCAAAATTATTCAATTTGGAGATAACATCCCTAACGTTTCTAATGAAGAAATTGAATCTATGAAAATATTAGAGGAAACATCAAAAATAGATCCAGTAGTTTCACAAGTAAAAATAGGTCAAGCTGTGACGATTGCTAAGGGCTCTTTAAAAGGCACTATCGCAAAAGTTTGCTCACTTCCTGCTAAAGAAAGAGTTGGAATCCTTCTTTCTTTTCTTGGTTCAGTAAGAAGAGCTACCATCTCACAAAAAGACCTCATATTTTAAGATATATTGACTAAAAAAATACATAATAGTAAACTTGTTCAAGTTTTGAACGGTGCTAATTAGAAATTATTTTAATTATTTATCCGTGCGGTAGCTATGTAATTCAATTATTTTTTGCTTCATTCATTAATGACTTAAAAAATTTACAAACTCATGAAAAAATTTCAAGGTATCACAGAAGATCATCTAGATCTTATGCAAATTATTGATAAAAACAGGGAAGCATCTCAAAGAAAACTATCACAACAAACCGGCCTAAGTATAGGAAAGGTCAACTATTGCCTTAAGGCATTAGTAGATATTGGATTTATTAAAATAAAAAACTTTCATAATTCAAACAAAAAATTAAATTATGCTTATATTTTAACGCCGCAGGGTATTCAAGAAAAAGCAGTTATTACTAAGCAATTTATTATCAAAAAGAAACAAGAATACGATAAACTTATCTCATATATCGATAAGTAATTTTTTATGCAAGAAACATATATCAATAAAAGTTCAAACGATTTTGATGACGAAATAGATCTTCGAGAACTTTTTTATGTGCTACTAGAAGGAAAATGGATTATTTTTTCTGTAACATCTTTTATATCTATTATTGTGCTTATCTATAGCCTCCTCTTGCCTAACATATATGAAGCGAAAGCTATGCTAGTTCCTGTCAATCCATCTAGCGGTATTGCTGGAGCTCTTGGGAGTTATAGTGGGCTAGCAGGAATTGCTGGGATAAGTCTTCCTGCTGGTGGTGGTGAGGGCAACTCTGCAAAAGCAATAGAAAAAATTCGCTCCCTGAGTTTTTTTGAGAACAACATACTTCCAAATATTCAACTGCCAGATCTTATGGCTGTCAAATCTTGGAACTCTAAAACTAATATTCTGAATTTTGATAATAGTATTTACGATACTAGCAGCAATACATGGGTTAGAGATTATTCGTATCCTCGGCAACAAATACCTAGCCCCCAAGAAAGCTTTGAAGTATATACAACCAGTCATCTAAGTCTAAGTGAAGATAAAAAATCTGGCTTTGTCAGTCTGTCAATCAAACATCAATCACCATTTGTTGCGAAGCAATGGGTTGAGTTGATTGTTAATGAAGTTAATAGTTTTTATAGACAAAAAGATAAAGTAGAGTCAGAAAAGGCTGTTAGTTATCTTAACCAGCAAATTTCATTGACTAGTTTATCCGAAATTAAAGAAGCCTTAGCGCAACTTTTACAAGAAGAAACTAAAAAGTTAACCTTAATTGAAGCCAATCAGTATTACGTTTTTGATTACATTGACCCTCCTGCGGTAATGGAAAAAAAATCAGAACCTAAAAGGGCCTTAATTTGTATCTTAGGCGCTCTATTAGGTGGAATGCTAAGTATTGTATTTGTGCTTATAAGGCATTATGCAATCAAATAAAAGGTTACCTAAGTTTATAGATCTAAATTATTAAATATAAAAAGCTAACTTACTATAAAGGCTCTTATCGTATTTTAAAGGGTAGTTTTCGGAGTTTCTGGAGTCTATAAAAAGAAACAAAATTTTAAAGTAAATTTCCAAAGTAAAGTAATCGATTAACATCAAATTAAAGGTCTAAATTTGACGAACAAAACAAAAATTACGGTTGTGGGTTCTGGCTACGTGGGCATGTCTCTCGCAGTGCTACTTGCCCAGCACAACGAAGTGGTTGTGCTTGATGTAGACCCTTCACGAGTTGAAAAGGTTAATAACAGACAATCTACAGTGGCTGACGCCGAGATCGAAGCCTTTTTAGCCGAAAAAGAGTTATGCCTCACAGCGATATTGGATAAGCAGGTTGCTTATGATGGTGCCAGCTTTGTCGTGGTAGCAACACCCACCAACTATGACCCTGATACCAACCGCTTTGATACCAGCTCAGTAGATAGTGTTGTTAAAGATGCTCTAGAGCTAAATGCGGATGCCCTTGTGGTCATCAAATCCACCATCCCAGTGGGGCATACAAAGTCACTGCAAGAAAAGCATGGTACAGATCGTGTGATATTCTCACCCGAGTTCTTGCGAGAGGGTTTGGCCCTCCATGACAATTTGTATCCATCACGCATTATAGTGGGTGAGATATCAGATAAAGCCAAGCAATTTGCCGATTTTTTATTAGAAGGCGCAATTAAAGAAGCAATTGATGTTTTGTTTACACATTCTACTGAAGCAGAGGCGGTGAAACTTTTTAGTAATACGTACCTTGCTATGAGGGTGGCATACTTTAATGAGTTAGATTCGTATGCTGAAACACATAATTTAGATTCTAAACAGATTATTGAAGGGGTGGGGCTTGATCCTAGAATTGGAGCGCATTACAACAACCCATCCTTTGGTTATGGTGGGTACTGTTTGCCTAAAGACACTAAGCAACTTAAAGCTAACTATATAAATGTACCGAATGTTTTAATTAGTGCCATTGTTGATGCTAATACAATGCGTAAAGACTTTATTGCGGATTCCATTATTAGGAAAAACCCTAAAGTGGTAGGTGTGCACCGTCTTATAATGAAGTCCGGTTCTGATAACTATAGAGCATCTTCCATTCAAGGTGTTATGAAGCGTATTAAAGCTAAAGGTATTAAGGTGGTCATTTATGAGCCTATCCTAACGGATCAGGGTGAGAGTGAGTTCTTTCACTCTAAGGTATTAGATAACTTAGATGAATTTAAGCAAATCAGTGATGTCATTGTTGCTAATAGAATGCTGGATGAATTAAATGATGTTAAGCAAAAGGTCTATACGAGAGATTTATATAACTCAGATTAATCAACAAGGATTTAAATGAAAGTATTAGTAACCGGTTCTGCAGGCTTTATTGGCTCAGCACTTTCTATCAGATTACTTGATAGAGGTGACAAAGTAGTAGGTATTGATAATCATAATGACTATTATGATCCAGCCTTAAAAGAAGCACGCGTAGCGCGACATGCCGATCATCCAAACTATACTCACATTAGAATGGATCTTGAAGATCGCGAAGCTATGGCTAAGCTGTTTAAAGATCATCAATTTGAAGGTGTGGTTAATCTAGCAGCGCAAGCAGGCGTTAGATATTCTATAGAGAATCCTCTAGCCTATATAGATACCAACCTAGTAGGCTTTGCCCACATCTTAGAAGGTTGTAGACAGAACAAGGTGGGACACCTTGTATATGCCTCATCAAGCTCTACTTACGGACTTAATACCAAACAGCCATTCTCAACTCATGATGCAGTTAATCATCCAGTCAGCCTGTATGCAGCTACCAAGAAAGCTAATGAGTTAATGGCGCATACCTATTCTCATCTGTATGATTTGCCAACCACTGGCCTTAGATTCTTTACTGTGTATGGCCCTTATGATAGACCAGACATGGCACTACAAAAGTTCACTAGAGCTATTATGAATGATGAACCTGTTTCGGTGTTTAACTACGGTAAACACCGAAGAGACTTTACCTATATTGACGATATTGTTGAAGGTATCATTATAATACTAGACAGGCCTGCATCACCAAATCAAGACTGGGACAGTAATAACCCGGATCCTGCAACTTCTAGTGCCCCATACAGGGTTTATAATATTGGTAATAATAATCCAGTAGAGTTAATGGATTATATTGAAGCACTAGAAAACTCATTGGGTAAGAAGGCAGAAAAAGAATTACTACCACTCCAACCAGGCGATGTGCCAGATACTTATGCAGATGTAGATGACTTAGTAGAACAGTTTGGCTACAAGCCAAGTATGAGCGTTAAGCAAGGGGTGGAGAATTTTGCGGAGTGGTATAAGGAATATAATGAGTGATAAAAAGATACTCATCACCGGCGGAGCAGGCTTCATAGGCTCTGCTGTTATTCGTCATATTATTGAAAATACTGATCACAGCGTAGTTAATGTCGACAAGCTCACCTATGCAGGTAATTTAGAATCTTTAGCTTCAATTGATAGTGATACAAGGTACAGATTCGAGCAAGTAGACATTTGTGATGCGAATGAGATTAAACGTGTGCTTAATGAACATCAACCAGACATTGTGATGCATCTGGCTGCTGAGTCACATGTAGATAGATCAATTGATCGCCCGGGTGAATTTATTCAAACTAATATTGTCGGTACTTACGTGCTATTAGAAGAGACTAGAGATTATTGGTCTAATCTAGATATTGATAAGAGAGATAACTTTAGATTCCACCATGTATCTACTGATGAGGTCTATGGTGATTTAGAGGGAACGGATGATCTGTTTACTGAAGATACACCTTATGCACCTAGCTCACCTTACTCTGCATCCAAAGCAAGCTCCGATCATTTAGTACGTGCATGGCAACGAACTTTTAAATTCCCAACACTGATTACCAATTGTTCTAATAATTATGGCCCCTATCAGTTCCCTGAGAAGCTTATCCCGCTAATTATTCTAAACGCACTAGAAGGTAAAGATTTACCAATCTATGGCAATGGCAAGCAAATACGAGATTGGCTATATGTGGATGACCATGCAAGAGCATTATTACATGTAGCACTAACTGGTGAGATCAGCGAAACATACAATATTGGCGGGCACAATGAATTACAAAATATTGATGTTGTTAAAACTGTATGTAGTATCTTAGATGAGTTAGTGCCAGGTAAGCTTGATGGTATTGATAAGTATGAACAGCTTATTACCTATGTAGGTGATAGAGCTGGACATGACGTTAGATATGCAATTGATGCCACCAAAATTGCCAATGAATTAAATTGGACGCCGGACGAGACGTTTGCAACGGGTATTAAGAAGACTATCCAGTGGTATTTGGATAACAAAAATTGGTGTGGACATGTGCAAGATGGAAGTTATCAAGGTGAAAGATTAGGGGTGGTTAAATCATGAAAGGAATAATCTTGGCTGGTGGGGCTGGTACACGACTCTACCCAATCACTAAGGGCATATCTAAGCAGCTGCTTCCGGTATATGATAAGCCAATGATATATTATCCGCTCTCAGTGCTTATGCTGGCGAGTATTCAAGATATCTTGATCATTACTGCGCCAGAAGATCAGGCGAGTTTTATTAGATTGCTTGGAGACGGTAGTGATTTCGGTATTACTTTGTCTTATGCGGTACAGCCTAGTCCAGACGGTTTAGCGCAGGCCTTTATTATTGGCAAAGATTTCATTGGCGACGATAGCGTCTGTTTAGTCCTAGGCGACAATATTTTTTGGGGTCAAGGGTTCACCGAAATTTTAAAGCGTGCCGTGGATCAAAATAATGGTGCAACTCTATTTGGCTACCTGGTTAAGGACCCGGAGCGTTTTGGTGTAGTTTCATTTGATAAAAATCATAAAGTAATTAGTCTCGAAGAAAAGCCTGAAAAACCAAAATCAAACTTTGTGATTCCAGGCCTATATTTTTATGATAATGATGTTATTGAGATGGCCAAAAAAATTAGACCGTCAGAGCGTGGTGAGCTAGAAATTACCACGCTCAACCAAATGTATTTGGATCGCGGTGATTTGAGTGTTGAGCTCCTTGGTAGAGGTTTTGCGTGGTTGGATACAGGTACTCACGAAAGTTTGTTAGATGCAGCAAAATTTGTAGAAACCATTGAAAAGCGACAAGGCTATAAAATAGCTTGCTTGGAAGAAATCGCTTGGAATAATGGATGGTTAACCAGTGAGAAACTGATGCAGGCGGCCCACCTGGTTTCGAAAAACAGCTATGGGCAATATTTAGAGGACTTAGTGAAAGGTCAAACATCGTGAGCTTAGCTAAAATCATCGATTATTCATCTTAAGGACCTCTTTGGTAGTTACATGTTATTTATGTTTGCATAGATGGTTTGTGATCCTCTATCTATCGCTTTGGTCCCTATTTTATTCATACTAAAAGGCAATCGAGATATTATCCAATATCTCGGCAATTTTTATAAGATTATGTGTATGGTTCATCATAAGTTTTTACAGGAGTATAAATGATGGCAGAAAACAGGTACAAAAAATTTATTGATATTGGGTTTGATGACTTCAAAAAATTTGCTACGGACGATAGTTTATCTCCTAATGAAAAGATTGGTTTCCCAGACAGTTATAGGCAAGGATATGATAACCATATAATAGAGGACATCGAATCTAAACTGGGAGAGGTGAGAGCTGGTCAGGAAGTACTCGATATTGGTCCTGGGTGTTCAAATCTTGCCAAAGCGTATATTGAAAAATGTTATCAGTCTAAAAGTCAGATAACACTCGTTGATTCTCAGGAAATGTTAGACCTCTTACCTAATATGTCCAATGTAATTAAAGTGCCTGGCTTTTACCCCAGTACGGATATTATGGCTAAATTAAATAATAAAGGTGGGTACGATAAGATAATTTGCTACAGCGTTTTTCACTATCTTTTTATTGAGGCTAATGTTTGGACTTTTCTTGACTTGACTTTGAACTTGTTAAAGCCAGGCGGCCGTTTTTTATTGGCTGATATTCCTAATTTCTCTATGCGAAATAGGTTCTTTAACTCAGATAAAGGTGCAGAATTCTATAACAAATTTATAAATTCAGATAAGAGAAACGATAATCATAAGTTTGATTTACATAAGGATCAAATTGATGATGGCGTTTTGATAGGGATGATTTTGCGTGCAAGAAATAGGGGATTTCATGCATATGTAATGCCTCAAGGAGATCTTTTACCTATGGAAAATAGGCGCGAAGACTTATTGTTTGTGAAACCTTAAGGAGGTTTTAAATGAAGAAATTAGTCATAGTTGGAGATAGTGCATTTGCAGAGATTGCTTTTGAATATTTTATGCATGATTCTGAATACGAACCTATTGCGTTTGCGGTTGAGAAGGCGTTTTTGGTAAAAACAGATTTGTTCGGCCTGCCTGTCGTCCCGCTGGAAAATTTGGAAGAAGACTATCCCTCTTCTGAATATGAGTTATTTGTCGCAATCACCTATAAGTCATTGAATACACTTAGAGAACGACTGTATAGCGAACTAAAATCGAAAGGTTACACACTAGCTTCTTATGTAAGCTCCAGTGCTTTTGTTTGGCGAAACGTCAAAGTTGGGGAGAATTGCTTTATTTTTGAAGATAATACAGTGCAGCCATTTGTGGAGATAGAAGATAATTGTATTCTTTGGAGCGGCAATCACATCGGACATCATAGTGTGATAAGGGAAAATTGCTTTATTTCTTCCCATGTCTGTATTTCTGGGTTCTGTGATATAGGAAAGAATACCTTTATAGGTGTTAATGCGACTGTTGCCAACAACGTAAATGTAGGAGATTTTAACTGGATTGGTCCTGATGTGACTATTATGAAAAATACGACCAGAGATGAATTTTGGGGTCCGGTTCGAATGGCTGCAAAAGACCGAACCGCTAGTGAACTCTTCAAGATCAAATTATGAACTGGGAAAAAAAAGGGGTTATTTGGGCGCCGGATAAGAAACAGATTTGGGCACAATCACATGCTACCTGCCCCACTCCAATAGCTATATCAAGTGATACGACTAGGATATATCTTCAGAGTCGGGATAAAAATAATGTGGGGCGTGTAGGATATGTCGATGTGCTTTCTGAAAAGCCAGAAATAGTAACTGGAGTCTCGAAAGTGCCTGCGTTAGACGTTGGTGCCCCTGGCTCATTTGACGATAGTGGGGTTTTTCAGTGTTCTATCGTGCAGCCAGAGCCTGGAACCCTTTTCATGTATTATGCCGGCTTCGAGCTGCTTCAAAAGGTAAGGTATCGCATTTTGACCGGTCTAGCAATTAGTAATGACGGAGGTATTTCTTTCCAAAGATATCAAGAAACTCCTATTCTGGAGCGGTCAAATACTGAACTTCAAGTTCGAGGCGGCCCATCCGTGATTTACCATAACAATCTTTTTAAAATGTGGTACGTGGCTGGTTCCAAGTGGGAGGTTATTGGTAATAAAAACGTGCCAGTCTACTCGGTCAAATATTTAGAAAGTACGGATGGGATAAGTTGGGGAGATGAGGGTGCTACAGTATTTGAGCCTCAAAGTGATGAGCATGGGTTTGGAAGACCCTCAGTTTATGTAAACGGTACAGGAGGGTTTGATATGCTTTATTCGGTGCGTAAAAGAGAGGAGGGCTACCGAATGGGCTACGCAAAATCAGATAATGGTACTGATTGGGTGCGTGAAGACCAATTATTAAATATGGACGTTTCTCTCCGTGGTCCAGATAGCGAAACAATAGAATTCGGCGCCTATATGTCAGATAGCAAGAAGAACATTCTTTTTTACAATGGTAATGATTTTGGTAGAACAGGGCTTCTATGGGCGGTAAAAAAATGAAATATTCAGTTGAAGTCTATTCAAATAAATATGAGGAGGCTTGGGACACACTTGTAGCTGAGTCGCCTAACGGTACATTCCTTCATAGTAGATCGTTTTTGTCTTATCATAAAGACCGTTTTCTTGATTGTTCTTTCGTATTAATAAACGAAGAAAAAGGCACTATGGAGGCGGTTTTTCCTTGCGCACTTGATAAGAATAGTAAATTAGCCACTTCACATCCGGGGTCTACTTATGGAGGGATAGTTACTCGAAATATAATGACACCTGAGATAGTTAAATGTTTTTTAGATGGAATAATAGATCAGCTAAAAGTGCAAAAAATTGAAGAATTAGTCTATAAACTTACACCAGATATTTATCGGCTGGATTATTCTAATTTAGATGAGTATTTTATTTGGCGAGCGCAAGGTACCAACTATCGAAATGACATTTCAAATATCATTGACCTCCATAAACCTTTTAAATTTTCCAGTAGAAGAAAGCGTGGTATAAAAAAAGCCAAAAAAAATAACTTAACATATAGCAGTAATTTTGATTTCTCAATCGACGTATGGAAAATTTTGGAATCCAACTTATCGGAACATAACGTTAAGCCAGTCCATTCACTTGATGAAATAACGCTTCTTAAAAACAAGTTCCCCCATAATATTTTCTTACATATGGCATTAGATGTTTCAGGCCAGCCATTATGCGGAGTTGTGGCTTTCCATATGGAGAGTGTTGTTCATGCGCAGTATATTTTTTCAGCACATGAAGGTCGAAAATGCGGCGCACTCGACTTTTTGTTCGCTAACTTGATTGAGTTGGCCATAAAAGATTCTTCTTCCTACTTTAGTTTTGGCGCCAGTTCAGAGGAGCAGGGTCAAATTCTGAATAATGGCTTGTTCAATTTTAAGGCAGAGTTTGGTTCTAGGGGTGTATTAAATCGCACATATAGATTGAAGATTACATAACCGTTTCAGCGAAAGGAATATTATGAGTTTAGAAAATTGTAAATTAATCCAGCTCCCTGTTTTAGAGGATAAACGAGGAAGTTTGTCTTTTGTAGAAACAGGGCAGCACTTGGATTTTGATATCAAGCGTAATTACTTTCTTTATAATATCCCAGATGGTGAGGATAGAGGTATGCATGCACATAAGAAGCTTCAGCAACTTTTACTTTGCTTGAGTGGAAGTTTTGAAGTTACCTTAGACGACGGAATAGATCGCAAGGTTTTTTACTTGAATAAACCTAATGTTGCTCTATATATTGGTCCAATGGTTTGGCGTGAGTTAAAGAACTTTTCATCTGGGGCTGTATGTTCTGTATTAGCCTCTCATATTTATGACTCAGATGATTATATTCACGACTACAGGAAGTTTGTTCTTTTGAGTAAACAACTATGATTCCATTTTTAGATCTAAAAGGAATTAATGCTAAATATAGAGATGAGCTGATTCAAGTAGCTACCAGAGTTATTGATTCTGGTTGGTACATTCAAGGTAGTGAGGTTAGGAAGTTTGAGAGTGAATTTTCTGAGTATTGTGGAGTTAAACATTGTATTGGCGTAGCTAACGGTTTGGATGCGTTGACACTGACATTGCGAGCTTGGAAGGAGATGGGTAAGCTTCGTGATGGCGACGAAGTCATCGTGCCAGCTAACACTTATATAGCTAGTATTTTGGCCATTACAGAAAATCACCTAGTGCCGGTATTGGTAGAGCCAGATGCCACAAGTTATAATTTATGTCCTAAAAATACCGAGGCTTTTATTACTCCAAAAACTAAAGCAATTTTGATTGTACACCTATATGGCCAGCTTGCCGATATGCCCGCCATTATGGATATTGCCAAACGTCTTAACTTGTTAGTTCTAGAGGACTCCGCACAAGCACATGGCGTTAGTATTAACGGCAAAAAATCGGGTAACTGGGGGGATGCTGCAGGCTTTAGCTTTTATCCAGGTAAAAACTTAGGTGCACTGGGAGATGCTGGGGCAGTTACTACTAATGATGATGAGCTAGCGCAAGTCATAAGAGCATTGGGAAACTATGGAAGTCATAAAAAATATGAAAATTTATACAAAGGGGTTAATAGCCGCTTAGATGAAATGCAAGCTGCGATACTGAGAGTAAAGTTAAGATATTTGGACAATGAAATTGCTAAAAGAAAAGAGATAGCAAATTATTATATTAAAAATATTAAAAACGAAAATATAGTTTTACCAATAACCACCACTGATAGTGCATGGCACCTATTTGTAATAAGAGTTAAAAATAGAGATGAATTACAAAAATACTTATTAGATAACGGCATTCAGACTTTAATACATTACCCAATCCCCCCGCATAAACAAACAGCCTATAAAGAATTGAAAAATCAAAGCTACCCGGTAACTGAAATCATGCGCAAGGAAGTGTTAAGTCTACCAATTAGCCCTCTGATGAGTGAAGACGATGCACAAGTCGTGGTTCAATCGGTGAACACATTTCAATGACGCTTATTAACACATCAATCCTGACTTTTATCTCCACCCTGATTAAAATGTTGGTGGCCCTAGTCATTAACAAAGCAGTTGCGGTTTTTATCGGTCCTACAGGGTTGGCATTGATCGGGCAATTTCAAAACTTTACCAAACTAGTGATGACTGCGGCACAAGGTGCAATTAATAACGGAGTAATAAAATACACGGCAGAATACGGTAAAGATGATAAACGTATCCCGATACTGTTTAGCACCGCTAGTAAAATCAGTTTTTTTGCCTCTTTGGGTGTGGGTGCTGGAATCATTATATTTTCTCAGTACGCATCGTTGCATTTTTTAAAGTCCGAAGGTTACAGTTATATTTTTGTGATATTCGGTTTTACGATCGTACTGTTTGTTGTCAACAACCTTCTGCTTTCAATATTAAACGGCTTAAAAGAGATTAAGACCTGGGTGATGATTAATATCACTCAAAGTATCTTTAGCCTTATTTTTACGACTTTATTAATTGTTTGGCTAGGTTTAGACGGAGCCCTAATCGCCTTAGTAACAAACCAATCGGTAATATTATTGGTTGTATTATGGATGATCAGAAAGCACCCCATTATTAAAGTTGAAAACTTTAAACAAAAGTTTGATACACCTGAGGCCAAGAAACTCGCGGGCTTTGTCGCTATGGCAATAGCTACAACATTGACCGCACCTGTGTCACATTTGATCATTCGTAACTATATCGGTGAAACACTCAGCTGGGAGGATGCAGGCTACTGGCAAGCAATTTGGTACATTTCAACCATGTACCTAATGGTGGTGACCACAACACTCAGTGTTTACTATCTGCCAAAGTTGTCAGAACTTACCGAAAAAGCCGAACTCAGAAAAGAGCTACTGCAAGGCTATAAAATTATTATGCCGATTGTTACAATTTTAGCTGTAACAGTTTTTCTGTTGAAAGACTTTATTATCTGGCTACTATTCACCGAAGAATTCACACCAATGCGCGAACTATTTTTATGGCAATTAGTGGGTGGTGTAATTAAAGTAGCTGCACTATTAATGGCCTATCTAATGCACGCAAAAGTTATGATAAAAACATATATCAGTACGGAGATTGTTTTCAGCATAAGTTTTGTGCTGTTATCTATTTGGTTTGTAGATCAGTTTGGATTATTAGGTATGAGCTACTCGTATGCAGTGAACTACACAGTTTATCTCATAGTTGTGGCTATGGTTACAAGAAGGCAATGGATATAAATGAAAATATTACTACTTGGTGAATTTAGTGGCTTCTTTAAAAATTTAAAAATAGGCTTTGAAGAGTTAGGATGTGATGTAACTTTGATAGCACAAGGTGATGGATGGAAAAACATAGATGGGATAGACTTTTCACTTGATAGTAAATTAAAAAAGCCATTTAAAGGTATTCATATTGCTTTTAATTATTTTAAAAATTTAAAGCATATGAAAGAATATGATATTGTTTTAGTTATAAATCCTAGTTTTTTTAAAAAAGTTATTGGAAATATTATTTTAAAATATTTAACCAAGCACAATAAAAATATTTTTTTAAGTGCATGTGGCGATGATTTAGAGTTTATATCCTTTGGATTGAAAGGTGGATTTAGATTTTGGCCATATATGGGCTTGGATGGTAAAATTA
>Ga0213866_10001202_pt1 | contig 19507 bp, 15 predicted proteins | sample PICome_11_FD_160079 | JGI IMG/M metagenome (GOLD analysis project Ga0213866, IMG submission 160079) | Coastal seawater microbial communities near Pivers Island, North Carolina, United States - PICO284 | ecosystem: Environmental > Aquatic > Marine > Coastal | place: USA: North Carolina...
GCCGAGCACCCGGGCCCTGGCGACCACGGCGAGCATCCTCCTCGGCGTGGTCGCCGCGGAGGAGGTCGGGCCGCGAAGCCGCGCCTATGCCGTGTCCATGTTGGTGATGATGGGCGGCGCCGGCGCGTTTTTGTCGATCATGTTGCTCCCGATCGCCGGCATCGACGAGTGGACGTGGCGGCTTCTCTTCCTCGTCCCGCTGCTGTTCCTTCCGATGTGCCGATCGGTGGCACGGGTGTTGCCCGAGTCGCGCCGCTTCACCGCGGCCGAGTCGGCTGGTGACGACGACGAGGTCCGTCGTCAGCCTGCCGCCCGTCGACAGTTCCGCAACCGGTTGCTGCTCCTCGCCGCCGCCGGGTTCATCCACGCGTCGTTCCAGGCGCCGACCAACCAGCTGCTCAACGACTTCCTGAAGGACGAGCGAGGGTTCTCGGCCTCGAGCATCTCGGGTTTCCGCATGGTGACATCGCTTCCGGGGATCCTCGGGATCGTCATCGGCGGCAAGCTCGCCGAGGTCCACGGACGGCGCATGGTGGGGGCCGTCGCCGTCCTGATCGGGGGAGCGACCACGGTGCTCACCTACAACAGCGACGGGGCGGTGATGTGGCTCGTCGCCATCGTTTCGATCGTGTTCAGCGCGGCGACGGTCCCCGCGCTCGGGGTCTACGGTCCCGAACTCTTCCCGACCTCCCTGCGGGGTCGGGCCAACGCGGTGATCACGACCATCACCGTGGCCGGCTCCGCGACCGGGCTGGTGATCGCCGGTCAGCTCGATGAGCGTTACGGCGGGTTGAGCCGAGGGATCACGCTGCTCGGCGTCGGTCCGCTGATCGTGGTGGCGATGATCGCCTTGCTCTATCCCGAGACGGCGAACCGTGAGCTCGAGGACATCAACCCGGAGGACGCCCCGATCATCCGGGGTTTCGACGGCTGAGCCGACGCGTCAGTCGAGCTTGAGGATGCGTCGGGCGTTGCCTCGCAGGAACGGCTCCCAGACGTGGTCGCGGAAGGGCACGTCCTTCATCTCGGTCATGATCCGCTCGATCGAGAGCCCCATGGGGAAGTAGCCGGCGTACATGACCTTCTCGGCGCCGCGGGTGTTGGCGTAGTCGATGATGGCCTTGGGGTAGTGCTTGGGTGCGAACGCGGAGGTGGAGTAGTGCAGGCCCGGCCACTTGAGCATGAGCTTGACGGCGAGGTCTTCCCAGGGTTCGCAGCCGTGGCGGGTGACGAAGGTGAGTTCGGGGAAGTCGTACATGACCTGGTCGATGCGCTCGACATGCTGGGGCGACATCGGGAGGCGGGGCCCGGGCACGCCGGCACACACGAAGATGGGCAGGTCGAGCTCACAGCAGGTCGCGTAGACCGGATAGAACTTCGGATCGTCGATCGGCACCTGGGGGACACAGCCGGCGGGAAAGGCGCCCACCGATCGGGTGTTGAATTCGTCGTGCTCGCGGCGGATCTTGCGCACGGCGCCGACGACGTCGTTGGGGTCGACGTTGGTCTGGGCCAGGAAGCGGTCGGGGTGGTCCTGGAGTGCCTTCTGCGACACCTCGCCCTCACAACCGATGAGGCCGATCTCGATCCCGTACTTGTCCATCTCGCCGATCGTGAGGGCGATGGGGTCGTCGGAGCCGTAGAGCTCCTTGGGGACACCCTTGAACATGTATTCGACCGGGAACTCGAAGTCGGTCGACTCGCTGTCCTTCAGCTGCTGGCGGATGAAGTCGTATTGTGTGAAGTCGGCTGCGGGAAACGAGATCATGCAGTCGATCGCGCCGATGCCGTCGGGCATTGCCATGTCAGTCGTCCTCTCGGATCGCCTCGATGAGCCGATCGGTGTTGGCGCGATCCTCGTAGACGAGACGCACGAGCCAGTAGCGGAAGTAGCGGGTCATGCTGGCCCGCACGAAGAGGCCGACGGAACCCAGGGCGAGCACCACGGCGACGAGGGCGAGGATGATCATCTCGTTCTGGTCGCGGGCGTCGTCGAGGCTCGTCGAGTTGAAGTAGGCGGCGAGTCCGAGCGCAACGGCGACCACGAACAGGGCGATGGCGCCCCTGACCGCCATCCGCTCCGGGTTGGCCTTGCCGCCGCTCAACCGCAGGTCGTCGACCTGGGCCTGGAACTCCTGCAGCCGGGGGCTGGTTTCGTCGGTCATCAGTGTCCTCCAGAGTTGATGCCCAGATAGGCAGCGGTGAGTTCTTCGGCGATCTCGGACGGGGGGCCGGTTCGGGTCACTCGTCCGTGCAGCATGATGGCCGCAGTGTCGGCGACGCCCAAAACCGTCTGTGCGAACTGCTCCACGATCAGGATCGAAAGCCCGCCCTCGGCCAGCTTGGCGACCTGGCCGTAGAGCTCCTCGACGATGATCGGCGCGAGTCCCATCGAGAGCTCGTCGAGCATGAGCAGCGCGGGATCGGTCGCCATCGCCCGCGCCATGGCGAGCATCTGCTGTTCACCGCCCGAGAGGGTGCCGGCCAGCTGTTTGCGACGTTCGCCGAGCCGGGGAAAGAGTTCGTAGGCCTTGTCGGCGACCTCGCTGTAGGAGGCACCGCTGAAGGTCATCATGCGGATGTTCTCGGCCACGGTGAGGTTCGGGAAGACCCCACGACCTTCTGGCACGAGGCACACGCCGGCGCGTGCGAGGGCGTCGGGTTTGGCCCCGTTGACCTCGCGGCCGGCGATCAGCAACTGGCCACCGGACGGCTGGATCTGGCCGCTGGCCACGGCCAGCGTCGTGCTCTTGCCGGCGCCGTTGGGGCCGAGCAGGGCCAGCACGGAACCGGGCTGGAGCACGAGGTCGACGCCGTGGAGCACGTCGATGATGCCGTAGCCCGCTCGGATGTTGCGCATTTCGAGGAGTGGCGTGCTCACGATTCGACCCCGAGGTAGGCGCCGCGCACGGCCTTGTCGTTCTGGATCTCCTCGGGCGTGCCGACCGCGATTATCTGACCGAAGTCGAGGACGTGGATCCTGGTGCAGGTGGTCATGACGAAGCCCATGTCGTGCTCGACCAGCAGGACGGCGAGGTCGTCCTCGGCCACCAACTGCTTGAGGAGGTCACCGACCGCGGAGGTCTCCTCTTCGGTCAGACCCGACGAGGCTTCGTCGAGCAGGAGCACCCGCGGCCTGGTGGCGAGCGCCCGGGCGAGTTCGACGAGGCGGGCCGTGCCCGTGGGCAGGGTGCCGACGGTGATGTCGGCCACGTCGTTGAGACCGACCCGGGAAAGGATCTTGTCGGCCAGCTGGCCGGGCTTGCGGCTGTGCCGGCTCATCTCCGCGGCCACGAGGACGTTGTCCCTTGCGCTCAGCGAGTTGAATGCCTCGAGCTTCTGAAAAGTCCGCGAGAGTCCGAGCTGGGCCCGGCGATGGACGCCGTAGCCGCGGACACTCTTTCCGCCGAGGCGGATGTCGCCGGCATTGGGCACCTGATGGCCGGTGATGACGTTGAAGAGGGTGGTCTTGCCGGCACCGTTCGGGCCGATGAGCCCGGTGATCTCACCGGAGCGGGCCGTCACCTCGGCACCGGTGAGGGCTTGAAGGCCGCCGAAACGGACGTCGATCGCCTCGGCGACGAGGGTGTCATCACTCACGGGTCTGTTCCATTGGTCGGGTGACGCCGTGTTGATACCCCGCGCCGGGCGTCACGTCGTCGACGATGCCGAGGACGGAGTCGAGGCCGACGACGGCCTCGCTGGTGAACGGCTCCGTGAGTCCGAGCCCGCCGATTTCGGCCTCGCGCTTTCTCGCGTTTTCGGTGGCCATCTCGGCTCGTGCATCGCTGCGCCAGGGGAGCAGCGGGGCGAAGCCCTTGCCCATCTCGAAGATGGCACCGCGCTGGTTCACCACCATGCCGATGGCGAGCAGGCCCGGTCCGAACTTCGCAAAGAAGTCCTTGAGCAGCCACACGAGGAAGCCGACGTTCTCGGTCTGATCGAGCCGTTCGGCCAGTCCCTCGAACACGAACTGGAACGAGAGGAACAGGCCGGCGATCGGGAACGACATGCCGGCGGCTGCCATGAGCAGCACGATCGTGAGTCCGTTGAGGAGGTCGAAGTCGCGGAAGTCGACCGTTGACTTGCTGGTCGCCCACAGGACGCCGGCCATACCGGCCATCGCCGACGATGTCGCGTAGACGACGATCTTGGTCCAGATCACGTTGACGCCGACGGTCGCCGCCGCGGCCTGACTGTCCTGCATCGCCACCCACCGTCGTCCGTACCGACTACGTCTCAGCACCACGAGGCAGAACATGCCGAGGGCGAACATCGTCACGAGCAGCATGAAGAAGCTGAAGCGGGAGTCGAAGTCGATGCGGAAGAGCCCCACGTCGAGGTAGGGGGACTGGAAGGTGTGGACCCGCGGAAACACCTGCGGGTGGGGGAAGAGCACGTTGGAGGTGATCAGCGCGAACGCGAGGGAGAGCAGGGCGAGATACAGGCCGCTGAGTCTCGCGGCGAACACCGCGAGCAACGCACCGAGGGGCGCGCACAGCAGTCCGATGACGGGCAGCCAGACCAGGTTGCCGGTGCCGCCGGTGTCGGGGACGCCGAACCAGAGGCCGAGCCGGAGGAACAGGAACGCACCGAAGCCGGCGAACGCGAGTGGGGCGAAGTTGACCTGACCGGCCCAGCCGGTGAGCGGGACGAGCGACAGGGCGATGAGGGCGAGCACCATCGCGGAGATGCCCTTGTTGAGGCTGACCGAGCTCCACTCACCGGGATCCCAGACGAGGAAGTGGAGCGCGCCGCGGGCGATCGCCCACCCCATGAAGATGATCACGATGGCGCCGATGGCACCTTCCCAGATGTGGGTGGTGCGTTCGATCGGACGGAGGTTGTTGCTCACGCGACCAACCGAGAGGCGGGCCTGGGGCAGGGCGAGCACCACGAGGAAGAGCACAATCGGGGCGACAGCACGTCCGGCGAAGGGGAAGTCGGCGCCGAGGTCGATCCACTCGCGGTTGTAGCTCTCGAGCAGGCCGATCAGGAGTCCGCCCGCAACCGTGAGCGGGAGGCTGCGGATCTGGCCGAAGGCCGCCGCGGAGATCGCGACGATCAGCATCAGAGAGTTGAGATTCGTCGGGTTGAACTCGACTTCGGGGGCGACGAGAATGCCGGCGAGTGCGGCCAGCGACGAGCCCAGCGCCCACGCGAACGCCGAGAGTGCGCCGGGTCGAGCGCCGTTGAGGGCGGTGAGGTCTCGATTGTCGACCACCGCGCGCATGGCCACGCCCATGCGGGTCCGGAAGAGCAGGAGGCGCAGGAAGACTGCGATGATCGCGGCGATCACGAGGTTTGCGAAGCGGTGCCATGCGACCTTCTGTTCGCCGATGGAGAATCCCTGGCCCTCCCAGAAGAAGCTGACACCGCGGATCTTGTCGGCTTGCCAGATCTGGCCCGTGAGCGTCAGTAGGAACACCATGAGTCCGACGGTCACCATCAGCTGCACGACGAGTGGCGCGTCGCGGAGTCGGCGCATCAGGATCACGTCGATGGCGACTCCGAGCGCGGGCGCCACCACCAGCACCACGAGGAGCAAGCCGAGCCATTGCGGGAGTTCGGGGCCGGTGCGGTTCTCGACGATCTCCCAATAGACGAACGCGCTGAAGACGCCGATGCCGCCGTGGGCGAAGTTGAACGTGCCGGTCGTCGTGTAGACGACCACGAGGCCGGTGGCTGACAGCGAATAGAGCGCGCCGATCGTCAGACCGACGACGGTGGCGACGACGATCTTCTCGCTCGTCACCTCGGTGTCCGCCCCGTACCTCCAGATCAGGAGGATCAGGGAGGCCAGGGAGGCACCGAGGGCGACGAGCAGCGAGGTCCGAATCTGGAGTCGCTTCACGAAGGAGGGATTCAGTCCAGCGTGAACGAGTCGGGATCGGTCGTGACGGCAACCGTGTCGATCGTGCAGTCGAGTGTGCCTCGCTCCTCCGGGTGGACTCGGACGTACTCGCCGTCCTGGACCTGGAGGACCACGAAGCATCCGCCGATGGTGTTGGTCGTGGTGAAGTCGGTCGTCGACCACCAGCCATTGGCATCGAAGGTCGTCACGTTCGACAACTCGTCGAGCAAGGTCTTGCGGGTGAGCCCGTTGGCGCCGTCACGCTCGACGATGGCTTCGACCGCCTGTTCGAAGAGGAGGCCGTCGACCCAGGCGCCCGCAGCCCATGCCGGCGGGAAGTCCGTGCCGATGTTGTCCATGAAGACGGCCAGTTCGTCGTTGGTGTCGGCCTCTTCGAACGGAAGGAAGAAGCTCCAGATGTAGACACCCTCGGCGTCGGCGCCGCCCTCTTCGAGGAACGACGGCGTGTAGCACGAGAGGGTGCAGAGCCAGGTGATCGACTCGGTGTCGAGGCCCTGAAGTGCGGCTTCACGCTTCATTTTGAGCATCGCCTGGTCGTTGGAACCGTTGTAGACGTAGTTCGATTCGTTGTCTCGGATGGTGTTCACGAACGGACCGAACTCGGCCTGCGTCGCTGAACCCGAAGCGCCGAAGACGCCGTCGAAGGTCACGCCGACCTCCAGCTGTGCGGCGGTCTGCGGTGCCATCGAGGCGATCGTCGACGGCAGGTCGGAGGGAACGAGGAAGATGCCATTGAAGTCGACGCCGAGGCTCTCCTGCAGGTAGGAGACGGCACCGACCGACGCGTTGTAGTCGCGCTCGCCGCCCTCGTAGGGACATTCCGCACCCGGCCGGCTGAGATGGAAGCTCACCTCGGAGCACTGGTGAGGAACCTCGGTGGTGATGTAGGAGACGTCGGGCACGCCGGTCGGATCGCCCGCCTGGTCGGCGCAGGTGTTGAGGTCGCTGACGTCGAGGCCGAACAGCACGGTGGTGCCGACCATGGCAAGTGCGGAATCACATGCCTTGAGGAAGCCCTCGACCGTGGTCTGGCCGTTGAGCTTCGAGTCGTGGAACTCCACTTCGACCTGACGGCAGGCGAGGCCGCCCTCGGCGTTGACCTTGTCGGCCCACGCCATGACGCCGTCGACCGAGCCCTGGAAGAGGCCCGGTGCGAGCGGCGAATCGACGTCGGCCATGACGATGACCTTGATGGTGTCTTCGCTCACCCCGATCTCGGTGGCCTCGAGCGTGACGTCGGCACAGGGGTCGGCCGGGGGTGCTTCGGTCGTGGTGGTCGTGCCGTCGCCGTCACCGTCGCCTCCCGGGTCGGGGGCTGCGGTTGTGGTGGTCGTGGTGTTGCCTGCGTCGGTGTCGTCTCGATCGCTGCCGCACGCGCCGGCGAGCAGACCCAGCGCGAGCACTGCGCTCAGCCAGCGGAGCGCGACCCGCCTCGGCTTCCGTTCCGACATCGACCCTTTGGACTTCGACATTGAACCCTCCATAGACGTAGGCCGACCGCGGCCACCGGGGAAGTTACTGCGGTAGGGGCCGCCTGTGCCAAACGACACAAGCGACGGCGGCACCGCGCCGGATCGACGTTCGTGTGAGGCCGCCGGTACGGTCGAGTCATGACTGAGTTGGGCCTGGGGGCCGAGTTCCCGACACCGGATCGCGACGAGTGGCGGGCCGCCGTCGACAAGGTGCTGCGGGGGAAGCCGTTCGACAAGGTGCTCGTGAGCACGACCCGGGACGGGCTCGACATCCAACCCCTCTACACCGCCGACGACGTCGGCGCCGGGGTGCCGCTCGCCGACGCCGACCCGGAGCGACTCGAGCGCGGGTGGGACGTGCGTCAGGTGCACGACGGTTCCGATCCGTCATCGTGTGCGGCCGATGTGCTCGCCGAACTCGAGCGCGGGGTCACTTCCATCGAGCTGACGCCACCGGCCGGTGGGTGGACGCTCGACGCGCTGCGCACCGCGACCGAGGGCGTGCTCCTCGACCTCGCGCCGGTCGTGTTGGCCCCGCACGCCGACGGCGACTCGGCCCGCGCCCTCCATGCCCTCGCCGTCGAACGGGGCGATGCCGAGACCACCGGGAGCTGGCTCGGCCTCGATCCCATCGGTGAGGTCTCCCGGGGCGGCGTGGCCGCAGTCGACGACTGCATGGCCGTCGCTGCCGAACTGGCGCCCGGCCTACCGGCGGGTCGCACCGTCACCGTCGACAGCACCCGCTACGGCGACGCCGGCGCCACCGAGGCCCAGGAGCTCGCCTGGAGTGTGGCGACCGGGGTGGCGTATCTCCGCGCCCTCGAAAGGGCCGGCCTCGCACCGGCGGCAGCCGCCTCCACCATCGGCTTCCGGATGACCGCCGGCGCGGATCAGTTCGTGACCATCGCTGCGCTTCGTGCCGCGCGACGCCTGTGGCGGCGGGTGCTCGATGCCTCCGGCGTGCCCGCCGACGGCCCCCACCAGGCGATCCAGGCGGTCACGAGTCGGGCGATGTACAGCCGTCGCGACCCCTGGGTCAACATGCTGCGGGCCACCACCGCATCGCTGGCCGCGGGCGTCGGCGGCGCCGACGCGGTGACCGTCCTGCCCTTCGACGATGCGCTGGGTGCGCCCGACGGGTTCTCTCGGCGGGTCGCGCGCAACACCCAGCTACTCCTCATCGAGGAGTCGCATCTCGCGGTCGTCGTCGACCCGGCCGCGGGCTCGTGGTTCGTCGAGTCGATGACCGATCGCCTGGCCCACTCCGCCTGGGAGATCTTCCAAGCCGTGGAAGCCAGTGGCGGGATCGAGTCAGCGCTGGCCGATGGATCGATCGTCGCCGACCTCGCGCAGGGCTGGGACGATCGATTGGCAGCCCTGGGCACCCGCCGCACGCCGATCACCGGAGTCTCGGAGTACCCCGACCTCGGAGAATCGCCGGTCGAGCGCCCGGCTCGAGCCGACCAGGCGGGCTTCCCCGTGCGGCGTCTCGCCGCACCCTTCGAGGAGCTGCGCGACGCCGCCGATCGGGCTCTGGCCGAGCGGGGGACCCGGCCGACCGTGCATCTCGCCGCGCTCGGCGAGCTCGCCACCCACACCGCCCGCTCCACATGGATCACCAACTTCCTCGCCGTCGGCGGAATCGCCGCGGCCGGTGGTGACATCGACGGCGCGGCCTCGCCGATCGAAGCCGAGGCTCGCTTCGTGGCGAGCGGTGCCACGGTCGCCGTCATCTGCTCGTCCGACGGCGTCTACGCCGAGCGTGCCGCCGCCACGGCGACGGCACTGAAGGAGGCCGGCGCCGTGCGGGTCGCCCTCGCCGGCGCCCCCGGTGAGCTGCGAGACGAGTTGCGCGCCGCGGGGGTCGACGAGTTCTGGCACGTCGGTGTCGATGTCCTCGATGCCCTCACCCGACTCCACGCCGACCTGGGTATCTGATCGTCAGTCGGCCAGCGCGTCGACCATGTGCGGGTGGATCGCCTCGGCCACGAGCCGAGCGCCGGTCTCGTTGGTGTGGACGAAGTCCCAGAACAGCGACGAGTCGACTCCGTCGAGCGCATCACTGAGGTCGATCACCGGATCCCGCAGCGTGGCCCGCACCTGTTCGGTCATGGGGAACCAGACGTCGGTGTCGTAGCCGGGAAGGCCGACCAGCTCGGTCTCGGCCGGGGTCAGCGGTTCCTTCGTGTAGAGGAACGGCTGCCAGAAGAATCGGACCTCGAAGCCGTACGCGTCGGCCAGGGCCAACACGTGGTCGACGCCGCGCCGGTGGACGGCCCCGGCGGCGTTGCCGGCGGCGACGGGATCGATGGTCTCGATCGGGGCGGCGTCGACGTCGGCGATCTGGATCTCCGGTTCGTCGCCGAACGTGTCGCGGACCCGGTCGACGGCCAGGGCCACGGCGCTGTGGTCGGCCCACCACGTTCGAACCGTCGACGCCACCGAGGGCACCGGTTCCGGCGCGGTCGCCGGCGTGCCGAAGAAGAGATGGGTGGGTTCCTCGTGGACCCCGAACTGGGTCTGGAGTGTCAGGTCGTTGAACCCGTCGTAGAAGATCACGAGATCGGGGAGGTCCGCGCCCGACGTGAGTTCGGCTTCGAGGAGCTGCACCTGCTGCCATTGGGCGTAGGCCGGGTGGCCGTAGTTCGTCGCGTCGATCGCGATGCCGTCGGCGGCGGCCAGCTCCACGAGCACCGAGGGAATCGTCGCGCCGTCGGATTGGCCCGACCCGTAGAGGGTCGAGCCGCCGAAGAGCCACACGTCAGCGGCGTCGCCGGCCACCGTCGTCTCGCTGGTGGTCCGTTGGCCGTCGACGATGTTGACGAGGGCCGACTGGTGGGTGACGCCCGACGCGAACCGCCAGCCGATGAACGGATCCGGCTGGCCGATGCCGGCTCGGACCAGCTCGTCCATGAGTTCGGCCGCGCCGGGTTGGGTGGCCAGTGCTTCCTGGGCGACGGGATCGAAGCCGAAGACGGGACCGTCGAAGGCCACATCGTCGTCTCGGTCGAGTCGGACGATCAGCGAACCGATCGCGACATCGGCCAACAGGAGCAGCGTCACGCCACCGACGGCCGCACGGATCCAACGAGGCGACCCGACCGGGGCGCGCCCCAGCCCCACTCGGCGCCGGTATGCCTCGTCGGCGTACTGCCGGTGCGGCAGCGGGCGGTCGGATCCGGCGCGTGTGAGCCAACGGCTCTCGACCGGCCCGCCGGCGAGCGGATCCATCGGGTCGCTCCGCGTCAGCCGAACGACCGCGGCGACCGGGGCGAAAACGACGAGCTGGACGAGCCCGAGCAGGGTCACCGTCAGCACCGTGCCGACCTTGTGGCCGATCCAGGCCGCGGCGCGGTCGAACCACGCGCGAGCCCGTGGCGACACGGTGGTCGCCGTCGTGACAAGCGCCGCGACCACGAGGACGATCACCGCGAGGGTGCGGGCACCGATCAGCCACAGCAGCGCCACGATCGCGAGCGGCGCGACGATCGGCAGGACCCGCCGCCGTGCGGGCGGCGCCGGACGCCGTTCGGGAAGGACCGACCATTGCGGCGGGGAGAGCTCACCCATCAGAACACCGTGCCCATCAGAACACCCTGCCCATCAGAACACCCTGCCCATCAGAAAACCGTGTAGAGCGTGTAGGGGGCGGCGGCCTGGCCGACGACGATGAACACGGTGATGATCGCCAGCAGCGCCATCAGCGGCAGGATCCACCAGGCCCGGTTGACCACGGCGAAGCCACACACGTCACGCACGAGGCGGAGGAGGTGACGGGTGCGCAGCATCAGTCGAGCACGAACTCGTCGCGCCAGTCGTCGGTCTGATCCCACGCCGGCTGGTCGTCCTTCACGAGGATGTGGTCCTCGAGCACGAGCATGTCCATCTCGGTGCGCATGAAGCAGCGGTAGGCGTCGTCGGGGGTGCCCACGATCGGCTCGCCCCTCACGTTGAACGAGGTGTTGATCACGACCCCGCAGCCGGAGCGGGCCTCGAACGCCTCGATGATCTCCCGGAATCGCGGGCTCGTCGCCGCGCTCACGGTCTGCACGCGAGCCGACCCATCGACGTGGGTGACGGCCGGGATCTCGGAGCGACGTTCGTTGACCCACTCGCGCAGGTCGGTCGACTCGCGATCACGGCGCAGGGCCGCGGTGTCGACCCGCTCGTGGGCGACCGGGGCGACCAGGAGCATGTAGGGCGACTCGGTTGCGAGCTCGAACCAGTCGTCGGCCTGCTCGGCAAGCACCGCCGGTGCGAACGGTCGGAACGACTCGCGGTACTTGATCTTGAGGTTCATCGTCGACTGCATCTCGGTCGACCGTGGATCACCGATGATCGAACGATGGCCGAGCGCCCGTGGCCCGAACTCCATCGGTCCCTGGAACAGGCCGACCACTTTGCCGTCGTCGACCGCCGCGGCGATGCGGTCGGCGCGGGCCGCACCGGTCAGCGTCTCGTGGGGGATCGCTTCGGCGCGGAGCCAGGCACCGATCTCGTCGCTGGGGAACTCGGGTCCCAGGTAGGCACCGTGCATCGCGTCGCGTCCACGGGGGTCGACGGTTCTCGGCTTGTCCATCATGCGATGCCAGCCCAGATACGCGGCACCGAGGGCACCGCCGGCATCGCCGGCCGCGGGTTGGAGCCAGAGGTTCTCGAACACCCCTTCGCGAAGGAGGACGCCGTTGGCCACACAGTTCAGGGCGACACCGCCGGCAAGGCAGGCGTCGGTCTCACCCGTGACGGCGCGGGCGTGGCGGGCCATCGACAGGACCACTTCCTCGGTCACGGCCTGGATCGACGCCGCGAGGTCCATCTCCCGCTGGGTCAGGTCGGACTCCGGAGCGCGGGGCGGGCCACCGAAGAGGGCGGCGAACCGGTCGTTGGTCATCGTCAGACCGGTGAGATAGTCGAAGTAGCGGAGGTCCAGGGTGAAGGATCCGTCGGGATGGACGTCGATCAGGTGGTCTCGGATCGTGTCGGCGTAGCGGGGCTCGCCGTAGGGGGCGAGGCCCATGAGCTTGTACTCGCCGCTGTTCACCCGGAATCCGCAGAAGTAGGTGAACGCCGAATAGAGCATCCCGAGCGAGTGCGGGTAGTCGATCTGTTCGCGGATCTCGATCGTGTTGCCCCGGCCGTGGGCGATGGAGCTGGTCGCCCACTCACCGACCCCGTCGAACGTGAGCACCGCGGCCGACTCGAAGGGCGACGGGAAGAAGGCGCTGGCCGCGTGGCTCTCGTGATGCTCGACGAACCAGGTGTCGCCGGGGGTGTCGTAGTCGAGTGCCCGGATGCCCTTGTCGATCTCGTAGGGGATCCAGAGCTTCTCCCGCAGCCAGAGGGGGATCGCCTGACGAAACGACGCGAAGCCCTTCGGCCCGACCTTCATGTAGGTACGGATCAGTCGGACGAAGGTGGTCAGGGGCTTCTCGTAGAACACCACCGCGTCGATCTCGTCGCGGCCGACCCCGGCATGGTGCAGGCACCAGTCGATCGCGTGGCTGGGGAACGCCGCGTCGTGCTTGATCCGGGTGAACCGTTCCTCCTGCGCGGCCGCGACGATCTCGCCGTCGGCCAGCAGGGCCGCAGCGCTGTCGTGGTAGAACGCGCTGATTCCCAGGACGTAGATCGGGCGCGACATCGAGCGAGACCGTAGTCCGTGCGGCCGGCGACTCTCGCCTGCTGAGCGATGGCCGGTACGGTGGTCGCATGAGCGTGATCCCCGATTTCACGACGATCGACCTCGGTGAACCCGTCCCCGCGGCGGGCCGGGTCGACGTGGTCAACGAGACACCGGAGGGGATCGACATCCCCGCCGTCACCACCGCCGACGACATCGCCGGTCTCGACTTCCTCGAGACGTTGCCGGGTCTGCCGCCGTATCTCCGCGGTCCGTACCCGACGATGTACGTCAACCAGCCGTGGACGATCCGTCAGTACGCGGGCTTCTCCACCGCCGAGGAATCCAACGCCTTCTACCGCCGCAACCTCGCCGCCGGTCAGAAGGGCCTCTCGGTGGCGTTCGACCTCGCCACCCATCGTGGCTACGACTCCGACAACCCGCGGGTGTCGGGCGACGTCGGCATGGCCGGCGTGGCCATCGACTCGATCCTCGACATGCGCCAGCTCTTCGACGGGATCCCCCTCGACCAGATGAGCGTGTCGATGACCATGAACGGCGCCGTGTTGCCGGTGCTGGCCCTCTATGTCGTGGCGGCCGAGGAGCAGGGCGTGAAGCCCGAGCAGCTGGCCGGGACCATTCAGAACGACATCCTCAAGGAGTTCATGGTCCGCAACACCTACATCTACCCGCCCACGCCGAGCATGCGGATCATCTCCGACATCTTCGCCTTCACCAGCGAGGAGATGCCCAAGTTCAACTCGATCTCCATCTCCGGCTACCACATGCAGGAAGCGGGCGCGACCGCGGATCTCGAGCTCGCCTACACCCTGGCCGACGGCGTGGAGTACGTGCGGGCCGGGATCGAGGCAGGCCTCGATGTCGACGCGTTCGCTCCGCGGCTCAGCTTCTTCTGGGCCATCGGCATGGACTTCTTCATGGAGGTCGCCAAGCTCCGGGCCGCCCGTCTGGTGTGGGCCAAGCTGATGAAGCAGTTCGAGCCGCAGAACCCGAAGTCGCTGTCGCTGCGGACCCACAGCCAGACCAGCGGCTGGTCGCTCACCGCGCAGGACGTCTACAACAACGTCGTCCGTACCTGCGTCGAGGCGATGGCGGCGACGCAGGGTCACACCCAGTCGCTCCACACCAACGCGCTCGACGAGGCGCTGGCGCTGCCCACCGACTTCTCGGCCCGCATCGCTCGCAACACCCAGCTGTTCCTCCAGCAGGAGAGCGGCACCACCCGCACCGTCGATCCGTGGGGCGGGAGCCACCATGTCGAACGGCTGACCAACGAGCTCGCCAAGAAGGCGTGGGATCACATCACCGAGGTCGAGGAGATGGGCGGCATGGCCGCGGCCATCGAGGCCGGAATCCCGAAGCTGCGGATCGAGGAAGCCGCAGCGCGCACACAGGCCCGGATCGACTCCGGTCGCCAAGCCGTCATCGGCGTCAACAAGTACCGCCTCGACGAGAACGAGGACATCGAGGTCCTCAAGATCGACAACGCCGAGGTGCGCGCCGCCCAGATCGCCAAGCTCGAACAGCTGCGGGCCGAACGCGACGGCGCGGCGGTCGAGACCGCCCTCGCGGCGCTGACCGCAGCCGCCGAGACGGGGACCGGCAACCTCCTGGCCCTCGCGATCGATGCCGCCCGTGAGAAGGCGACCGTGGGCGAGATCAGCGATGCGCTCGAGAAGGTCTACGGTCGTCATGTCGCAACGATCCGAACCATCGAAGGGGTGTACCGCAGCGAAGTGGGTGCCGACGCCGATTCCGTGACCGCCGTCCGGTCCAAGGTCGACGACTTCTCGTCTCGTCACGGCCGTCGTCCCCGCATCCTCATCGCGAAGATGGGACAGGACGGACACGACCGCGGCCAGAAGGTGATCGCCACGGCCTTCGCCGACCTCGGCTTCGACGTCGACATCGGCCCGCTCTTCCAGACCCCCGGCGAGGTGGCCCGCCAGGCGGTCGAGGCCGACGTCCATGTGGTCGGCGCCTCGTCGCTCGCGGCCGGTCACCTCACCCTCGTTCCCGAACTCCGCGACGAGCTCGCCGCGCTGGGTCGCAGCGACATCAAGATCACCGTGGGCGGTGTGATCCCGCCCGACGACGTGGCAACGCTGATCGACATGGGGGCCGTGGCCGTCTATCCGCCCGGCACGGTCATCGCCGACGCCGCCCTGGAGCTGCTGGACATCCTCGGATGAGGCGAGCGGTCGCCCTCGGCGCGGTGCTGCTCGCCCTGGCGAGCGTGAGTCCCGCCGCTGCGCAGGACATCCCGGCCACCACCGTTCCCCCGACCGCACCGACGGTCCCGCAGACCTCGGCGGCCCCGACCACGGTGCCCACCCAGGTGCTGGGGGTCCAGGAGCTCAACGACGACGGCGAACTGGCGCTCACCGGCCTCGACGCCGGCGCCCTGGCCGGGTTCGGTCTGGCCCTCGTCGCAGCCGGCAGCGCGGCCGCGGTGCGATCCCGACGCTTCTAGAGCTCGATCTGCGCCCGGGTGAGCGCCGTGGCGTGGGGCCGGATGTGGTCGTCGAGCACCCGCACGTGTTCGGGGTGGGTCGAGTAGGTCCGGTAGTCGTCGACCGAGTCGAAGTCGCCACTGACCACGACGGTTGCGGTCCCCTCGGCCAGCCCGAGATCGCGCCCGATCGTGTAGGACCGGATCTCCGGAATGAGTGCGGGCATGCGGCCGAGCTCGTCGATCACCCGTTGGACGAGCGACTCGTCGACACCGTCGAACGAGAGAAGGACCGTGTGGCGGATCATGGTGGCGAGACGCTACACCCAGCGACGATCGGCCGGTGGTGCGACCATGTCGGCCGACGGCTCCCAGGTCGACTGCTTCATCGCCTGACGAAGGTGACTCTCGGAGAACATGTCCTCCTCGCGTGAGAACTTCCCGTCGCCCGCGTACTCGAGATACGACATGCCGAAGTTGTCGATCGGCTGACCGTCGGGCGTCTCACCCGGCAGCCGGTTGCTCCAGCGCAGGAACACCCGGTCGCCGTCGATCGCTTCCCAGAAGTGGGGGAAGTCCCAGCTCTCCAGGCCCGCCATCGAGTTGTCGAGGAACTCGACGAGCGCGTCGGATCCCTGGTGGCGCCCCCACACGGAATCGATGAACACGGCGTCGTCGGTGAACACCTCCTTGAGCGCACTCCAGGGGATGTCGCCGGCGATCGCGTCGCGACGCAACTCCAGGTACCGCTGAATCGCGGCTTCGATCTCTGCTCGTTCGTGGGCCATGAGCAGACGGTAACGTCAGCAGCGATGTCAGAAGAAATGCTCGGCGAGGACGCCACCGACAACGAGTCGCTGGTTACGGGAGTCCTGGCCGGCGACCGCACGGCGATCGGCAGGGCGATCACCCTCGTCGAGTCGACGCGTCCCGACCATCACGTCCGGGCCCGCGAGCTGCTGGCGGCGCTGTTGCCCCACACCGGTGGCGCCAACCGGGTCGGGATCACCGGAGTCCCCGGCGTCGGCAAGTCGACCTTCATCGAGACGCTGGGCACGAGCCTCACCGCGGCCGGACACCGAGTGGCCGTGCTCGCGGTCGACCCTTCGAGCACCCGCACCGGCGGGTCGATCCTGGGCGACAAGACCCGCATGGCGCGATTGGCCGTCGACGAGCGAGCCTTCATCCGTCCGGCCCCGTCGTCGGGCACGCTCGGCGGCGTGGCCCGGGCCACGCGCGAATCGATGCTCGTGCTCGAGGCGGCCGGGTACGACGTCGTCATCGTCGAGACGGTCGGTGTCGGCCAGTCGGAGACCGTCGTGCACAGCATGGTCGACGTGTTCGTGGTGTTGATGCTGCCCGGCGCCGGCGACGAGTTGCAGGGCATCAAGAAGGGGGTCCTCGAGCTCGCCGACCTCCTCGCGGTCAACAAGGCCGACGGCGACAACGCCCCCCGCGCCGCGCTGGCGGCCGGCGACTACCGCCGAGCCCTGCACCTGCTGCAACCGGCCAGCGAACACTGGAACCCGCCCGTGCTGACCTGCTCGGGGCTCACGGGTGAAGGCCTCGACGAGCTGTGGAGCCAGATCGAGCTCCATCGTACGAAACTGACGGCATCCGGTGAACGAGACCAACGGCGTCGTGGACAACAGCTCGAGTGGATGAACGCGATGCTGCTCGACGAACTGGTCGCCCGGTTCGAGTCCGATCCCGACGTCAAGGCCCGGCGGCAGGTCGTCGAAGCGGCCGTGCTGGCCGGTGAAATGACGCCGTCGGCGGCCGTCGCCGCCCTTCTGGCCGACTGAATCCCCGCCTCGACGGACCCCATCGCATGCCGTACTCTCGGCCGCCGGGGAGGCGTTGACCCTTCAGCTGGCCTGGTCGCGGCGTTGGAGGAGAGCCACAGCGAAACCGGCCCCTCCGATCTTCTTCCGAGGGCAAACGCATGGCCGGCTTCTCCCACCGAACGACCCGTCGATGGTTCGGCGCGGTCGGTGGTGGGCTGGTGCTGGCGATCGCCACGGCCACGCCGGCCGGAGCCCACCACGACCCCGACCTCCTCGCCGAGCTCGAACGCCAGGCCGAGACGCTCGCGCCATGTCCGAGCCCGGCGGCCTCCCGATGGGGGTCGTCGTGGGTGCCACGCTCGCCCTGCTGGCCGTGGCCTGCTGGATGCGGGGCCTTCGCCCGTCGCGCCGGGCCGTCGGCCTCCTCGGCGTGGTCGCCGTGCTGTCGGCGCCGCTGGCCTCGCCGGCGAGCGCGGCAACGGTGCTGTTGCCGGACCTGATCTCCGATCAGCCGGACCCGTCCGGTCCGGTCGAGGTCAACACCTACACCGGGACGCCTCGGCTGATCCTCCGATTCGACGGCTATGTGACCAATGTCGGCGACGGGCCGCTCGAGGTGTCGGGCAACCCGCAGATCCTCGATCCCGCGGACGACGCCGGGGTGCGCCAGCGGGCGATCGACAGCGACGGGAACTGGAGCGCCGTCGGTGCTCCGCTCGTGCAGTACGAAACGGCCGATGGCCACAACCACTTCCACCTGATGGAGGTGGGCCGGTACTCCCTCTGGAACGAGGCGAAGACCGCCGAGGTCGCGCCGGGTCAGAAGGTCGGGTTCTGCTTGTACGACATCGGCCACGCTGAGCCCGAGGATTGGACCGGTCCCCATCCCGATCGGTTGTATTCCGGCGAGGTCACCCAGTTCTGCGACAGCGAGAAGCCCGACACCACCGATCTCGTGATGGGGGTGAGCGCGGGCTGGCGCGACCTCTACGGTGCGTACCTGACGTTCCAGTGGATCGACGTCTCCGACACGGCGCCGGGCATCTACTACCTGGCCAACGAAGCCGACCCCTGGGATCGAATCGTCGAGTCCGACGAGACCAACAACCAGGTCGGATTCGCCGAGAAGTCGTCGCTGATCCCGGGCTACAACGCTCGTCCCGTCGGTCCGGTGGCGACCGACGGCGACTCGGTGGAGGTCGAGCTCGTCACCGAGGCGTTCGGTTCACCGGGCAACCGCGGGTTCCGGATCGTGACCCCACCGGCAAGGGGCACGGTCGACGTTGCCACCGGCGTGGCCTTCTCTTCGGCCTCGGTGACCTACACGCCCGAGCCCGGCTTCGCCGGTATCGACAGCTTCGAATACGTCGCCTTCGACGAGGCCAGCGACTATCCGCTCAACCCGACGAGGGCATCGGCCTCCCTCCGGATCGGCGACCCCGACGCGGCGTCGGTCGACATCTCCGGTGCGCCGGCCTCGGTCGTCGTCGGCACGTCGGCAGATCTCGAGGCCGCCGTCGCCAACGCTCCCGACGTGGTGACCTGGTCCGTCGACGGCGTCCCGGGTGGCAACGCCACCGTGGGCCGAATCGACGGTGACGGTCTCTATCGGGCACCGGCGGCGGTGCCCGCCGCCGGATCGGTTGTGATCCGGGCCGCGCTCGAAGCCGACCCGTCGGTGTACGACGAGATCGTGCTCGACATCCGAGCCCTGCCCAACAACGCCCCGGTGATCGTCGCCCCCGAAGACCAGGACGGCGCGGTGGGCGACACCGCGCGGGTCGTCATCGGCGCCCGCGACCCCGATGGTGACGCCTTCGAGTTCTCGGCCACCGGGTTGCCGCCCGGTAGCCAGATCCATCCGACGAACGGGGTCATCTCGGGCACGCTCACGGCACCCGGGGAGTACGCCGTCACGGTCATCGCCGACGACGGCACCGACCGGGCCACGGCCGGCTTCGACTGGACCGTCACCGGAGTGGCTGCGCCGCCCGGCGGCTTCGTCGACGTGCCCGCCGGCACCTACTACTCGGCGGCAGTGAACTGGATGGCTGATCAGGGCATCACGACCGGGATGGGCGACGGACGCTTCGAGCCGATGGCCACCGCCACCCGGGCGCAGATGGCCACGTTCCTGTGGCGAGACGCCGGTTCGCCGGGTGGTTCTCCTTCGGCCGGGTTCGGCGATGTGGTGGCCGGTTCGTTCTACGAGGAGGCGGTCGACTGGTTGGCGGCGTCGGGGATCACGACGGGAGTCGACGAGGACCGGTTCGCGCCGGA
>Ga0213866_10001203_pt1 | contig 19502 bp, 25 predicted proteins | sample PICome_11_FD_160079 | JGI IMG/M metagenome (GOLD analysis project Ga0213866, IMG submission 160079) | Coastal seawater microbial communities near Pivers Island, North Carolina, United States - PICO284 | ecosystem: Environmental > Aquatic > Marine > Coastal | place: USA: North Carolina...
ATTTATTAATCATGTAAGACCGTAGTAATACAGGGATATATTAATTATACATAGTATAGCTGAAACAAAAGGTAATACAGGGTAAGACGGTAATGTATACAGTGGTAATACGGGTAATACCACAGGTTTATTTATTGACAGGATATTTAACTATGTGTAACGTGGTTCTAATATAAAATATAAAGAGGTATTCTCATGAAAAAAAATGAAATAATGAATTTTAAAGTTACAGAAGAAGAGAAGAAAAGGATAAAGGAAATGGCGAGTTTAAAGGGGCAAGATATATCTACATTTATACGTGAGAGTATATTTGAAGATGGTTGGGAGGTGGAAAGTAAAATAAATAAAGGGCTTGATAGGTTATCAAAATATCAAGAAGATATGCTAACTAATATGATGAACAATACAATACTTATAAGACACCTGGTTGATAAAAGTGGAGATACTGAGCTTATAAAGAAAGCCCAAGAAACAGTAAAACAATGGAAAGATAAACGTTACACCTATGAGGAAGCGTAACCCATGCTATCGATAGCCAATATATCAAGTTCGGGGGCTGCCAGTTCATATTATGAGTTGGATGATTATTATGCCAAGGATAGTGAGGAGCATAAAGAGCTAAGTCAGTGGTTCGGAGCCGGTGCTAAAGAGTTGGGTCTTAAAGGCACTGTTGATTCGGTTGTATTTAAAGCATTACTAGAAGGTGTGTTGCCAAATGGTATTGAGCTTGGCAGAATGAATAACGGCCAGAGGCATCATGCCCCAGGAATTGATATGACCTTTTCAGCTCCTAAAAGTGTTTCTATCATGGCCGAGGTTGGTGGAGATAAAAGAATATATAAAGCTCATCAAGATGCAGTGAAGGTTGCATTATCGTGGGCGGAGGGTAACGCAGTCGGTACAAGGGCGATGCGTAACGGAAAGTTAGGAGTGGAACAAACCCCGAACATTACAGCAGCATTATTTAGGCATGATACAAGCCGTAATATGGACCCACAATTACACACTCATTGCGTGTTAGCTAACGCTGTAAAGCGTTCAGATAAGGAATGGCGTTCCGCATATTTTGGAGAGATATTTGATAATAAAATGTTGCTTGGTCAGATATACAGAACGGAGTTGGCAAAGGGAATGGGTCGCCTTGGTTATAACATAGATATGACTCACAAAGATGGAAGGTTCGAGCTTCGTGAGGTTCCTGCAAATATAGTATCTGCATTTAGTAGTCGTTCAAAAGAGATCCGTGCGGCATTAGAAAAGTATGAGTTTGTAAATGCCAAGACAGCTGCAAATGCTGCCATTAGAACTCGTGATTCTAAAGTAGAAATGGACAGAGGGTTTTTAAAAGAAAAATGGGTCGAGATATCTAAAGATAAGGGCTTTGATATTAAGGATGTAGTAAAGCAGATAGTAGACGGAGCTTATAAAGCTGAAGTTAATAAAACGGTTCGCAATGTAATAGAGGAGAAGTGGCAAAAGTTTATAAGCCTTATTGGAAGACCGGCAGATGATGGGAAGGTAATTAATCACAGTAATGACCGTATATTTGATAAGGGAACTGTAGCGGAGCGTTCAGTTCGATATGCGGTTAATCATTTATCAGAGAGAAGTTCGGTATTTGATGTAAAGGAGATATACCGTCCTGCCATGAGCTATGGCATAGGTAAGGTAAGATTTGAGCAGATAGGTAAAGCTATAGACAAATTATCATCAGAGGGCTTTATATTAAAGGGGCAGGGTGGTTTATATACAACTGCTGAAGCTCTATCATTAGAGAAGCAGACAATAGGCTTCATGAAGTCAGGGCAGGGGCTTTTTAAAGCCATTATGGGATCTGATAAGGCCGAGTCAATATTTTCGACCACTAAATTAAATGAAAGCCAGAAGGAAGCTGCAAAGCATATATTAAGTTCTACCGATAGGGTAGTGGGGATACAGGGTTATGCAGGAGTAGGTAAAACCTTCATGTTAAATGCTACCCGTCAGGTAGCAGAAAGTCAGGGCTATAAGATGATAGGTATGGCACCATCTGCCAGTGCAGCTGATACTTTAGAAAAAGATAGCGGAATAAAGTCGCAGACTATTCACCAGTTCCTATATAAATATAAAGGTCTGATAGAAGATAGGGGTACTCAAAGTGGCCGTATGACAATGAGCCGTGAATTAGATAAGAAGGTTTTAGTCTTAGATGAAAGCTCGCTTGCTTCTACAAAGCAGGTACATGGTTTATTAAAAGTAGCAGACCGTCTTGGCGTTCGTGTTGTTATGGTAGGAGATGAAAAGCAGCTTGGAGCTGTTGAGGCAGGCAAGCCATTTGCACAGTTGCAGGAAAACGGCATGTCGGTTGCTAATATGGAAGATATCTTCCGTCAGCGTAGTGATGATCTAAAAGAAGCTGTGCTTCATTCAATAGAGGGTAATGTATATAATGCACTTGATAAGCTAGGCGATAATGTAATACAAGCTGATAATCTAGCTGAAAAGGCAGCATCATTATGGTTATCGCATGAAGATAGAGAAAATACATTAGTGTTATCACCTTCTAATAAAACCAGGGCAGAGATAAATGAGAATATCCGTGATGCTTTAAAAGAAGGAGGAATGATAGATGCAAGGTCAGAAGATGAGTTTAGCAGGTTATCTAATAAAGGGCTAACTAAGGCTGAGGCACAATATATCTCCAATTATGAAAAAGGGGATATGGTTTTATTTAACCGCAGCTATGCCAAGCAGGGTGCTGTCAGGGGTGAGTATTATAATATTGTTGATGTAAACAAGGATAATAGTGCTATTACCCTGGAATCGGTTGAAGGTAAAAGCTTCAAGTGGAATGTGGCTCATAACAACCCTGATGCTCTAGATGTATATAAGCAAGATAAGATCTTACTGGCTGAGGGTGATAAAGTAGTTTGGAAGAGGAATGACCGCAATGAAGGTATAATAAATTCTCATAATGCGGTAGTACAGAAAATAAGCTCTGACAAGATAAGCTTCCTTATGCAAAGTGGGAAGGAAAAGACCTTCGGGCGTAATGACCCTGCCATATCGCATATAGACCATGCTTATGCAGTGACGGTATATTCAGCCCAGGGAAAGACTGCCAATAATGTAATAGCTGTTGCTGATAGCTCTGAGAAGTTCTTAACCACTCAGCCCACTTTCTATGTAGAAATATCCAGGGCAAAGGATGAGGCGGTTCTTTTAGTGGACGATAAGGAAAAAGTAGCGGACAGATTATCTGAAGCTACAGGAGATAGGATATCTGCAATGGAAAGCCAAGGGTTGGTATATGGGGGAGAATCACCATTTGAAAAGGCAGAACGAGAGGCCATTGAGCTGGCCGAAAGATTTGAAAATGATAAAGGGCTAAATGAGATAGCAAAGCCTGAAGATGCTAATCTTGAAAAGCCTGATGTTGAAATAAAGCGTGAATCTGCATTGGATGAATTAGACCGTATGTTCAGTGAATATAAATATGAACCAAGTAAAGAACAGCAGGATAAGGTTGATAATATACTTGCCAATGCCAAGACAGATAATATATCAATGGAACATATATTTCCTGAAATGTTCGATTATAAGAAGGAAGATAAGAAAGAGTCATTTGAGGACTTCATCGACAAGAATATGCCGAAAGTAACTGATGAAGACAGGGAAGCGGCCCAGGCTAAGATAGAAGAAATAAAAGCGGCAAAAGAACAGGAAAACGAAAACTCCGACAACAAATCCATATCAGAAGATAAGAGCTGGACATTTGAGTGGGATAAGGATTTATAAATACTTTTATTAATTCCTTTATTTTTATAGCACAATTATTTAAATATATCTTAAATTTTATTTACAGTGGTTACGATGGCTATCAATAATATAAAACCAGAAATAGTAAAGAGGTGGCTTGATAAAGATGAAGCTATACTTATAGATGTAAGGGAGCCTGCAGAAAATAAAGCTGAGAGTATCAATGGCGCGACGTTAATTCCATTAGGTGAGATATCTAGTACTGATATTCCAGACACTAATGGAAAGAAACTAGTAATACACTGTCATTCGGGTAGAAGAGGTTCTGGTGCCTGTGAAAAGCTTTTAAAAGAAAATCCGGATCTGGAGATTTATAATCTGGAAGGTGGAATTACCGCTTGGAAGAATAATGGATTTCAAATAAATGAATCGGGTAAATTCTTTTTACCTTTGGATCGTCAGGTTCAGCTAACTATAGGACTATTTGTGCTAATAGGCAGCATATTGGCTTATTTTGTAAGTCCAGCTTTCAATCTTCTAACAGGTTTTTTTGGTTTGGGTCTAACATTTGCAGGAATAACAGGGTTCTGCGGACTTGCAATGCTAATGGCAAAGATGCCATGGAACAAAGAATAGTTCATGACCAAAAGTAAGAATATTATATTTCATATTAACGAGAAGAACTCTCATAATGTTGCAAACATAGAATGTGACTCCTCTTTTGATAAAATTATAAAATCTGCAGCTTCTAACCTTTATCAAAATTCTTCGCCAAAGCAACTAGGAATTATCAGCAATATTTTACGTAACTCTATTGCTTATGAAAAAAGGAAGTTAATGATAAAATCAGGTTGCGATGTTCAAGAAGTTGACTTTGATACATCGTTACCATTATTTGCAGATTATTTTGCAAAGCTAAACATTAAACATGAACAAGAAGCAGACGAAATTGCAAGAAAATTAGTAGAGCAAGAGGAGATTGAAATTAAGCACAAAACTTCAAATAAGAAATCTAACAAAAGATGGCAAAACAAAATTAATCAAGAAAGAAAAGAATCTAATATATCGGATTCTTTAGATGGAAGAGAGAGCTTCTTTGATATTAAGCCACTAAAAAAGCCAGATTATAGAGCTTGTGACGAGTTTGATTCAAGAGGTGTTAACCTATATTGGTAATTGATGCATAAATTAACTAGCGAATATGCAGTATGAGTTGGACGGTATATATTTTAGAATGTGGTGATGGAAGTTTATATATTGGTATAACAAATAATTTTCCAGAGCGTCTAGTTGCACATGAATCTGGTAAAGGAGCTAAATATACAAGAGGGAAGATAAGAAAGAGTCGTTTAATTGGGATAAGGGTTAATTACGTTATTTTGTCTGACATATTATATCCCATGCTTTTAATAGCAAGAAGCACCTTTCACAATATTATAATTTTCAGTTCTTGCAATATGTGCAAATCCATTATATCTGATTAATGTACGTTAATCATAGTAAGGGATAATAATGACAAGGGGCGGAGTAAGAAAGGGAGCTGGCAGACCTAAAGGAAAAGGAAAGTTCGGAGAAAAGACAACTCCGATGCGAATTCCTGAAAGTATGGTTGACGAAGTCCTAGAGTACATTAATTCTAAAGGCTATAAGTTGCCTTTGTATGCTTCTAAAGTACAGGCTGGTTTTCCTTCCCCTGCTGATGATTTCATGGAAGGTAAGCTTGACCTTAACAAGCATCTTGTAAAACATCCTACGGCAACTTTCTTTGTACGTGTATCAGGTGATTCAATGATTAATGCAGGAATGTACCCTGATGATATTTTGGTTGTAGACCGTAGCTTAGAGCCTAAACATGGTAAAATAGTTATAGCTGCCTTAGATGGTGAACTGACCGTTAAAAGGTTGCACATAGCTTCTAATAAAACTTACCTCATGCCTGAAAATAAAAGATACAGTCCTATAGAAGTTAATGAAAATCATGAGATGTCTATTTGGGGAGTGGTTACGAATGTAATTCACGCGGTTTAATTATGCCTATATTTGCATTACTTGACTGCAATAACTTCTATGCATCATGTGAAAGGCTATTTAATCCTAGTCTGAATAACAAGCCCATTGTTGTTTTATCCAATAACGATGGTTGTATAATTGCCCGTTCAAATGAAGCGAAGGCTTTGGGGATTCCTATGGGAGAGCCTTATTACAAAGCTAAAAGCATAATTGAAAATAATAATGTTGCGGTATTTTCGTCTAACTACACTTTATATGGTGATATGTCACGGCGAGTAATGGCAACGGTTAAAGGTTTTATTCCCGATGTGGAAATATATTCAATTGATGAAGTGTTTATGGACTTAAGCAATTATCCTAATCCTGAAGGTCTTTCGAAAGATATAAGGCAAGCCGTTACTTTATGGACTGGTATTCCAGTTAGCATAGGAATAGGAAGTAGTAAAACTCTTGCAAAGGTTGCTAATCATATAGCTAAGAAATATACAGCTTATGAGGGTGTGTTTCATATTGATAGTGAAGACAGGCGGAAAAAAGTTTTAAAGCATTTTGCGGTTGGTGATGTTTGGGGAGTAGGTAGAAGGTTAAACAAAAAGCTAACATCATACGGGGTTAATACCGCTTATGATTTATCAATACAGCCTGATTCCTGGGTTAGAAAGTCAATGACGGTTGTAGGGCTAAAGACAGTTCAGGAGCTACGGGGAGAGTCTTGTATTGAACTTGAATTAAAACCTGAACATAAAAAAATGATAACAGTATCAAGGAGCTTTGGAAGAAAGGTTTATGAAAAATCCAGTATAAAAGAAGCACTGGCAAATTTTGCGGAACGTGCAGCCGAAAAGCTCCGAGGCGAAAAGCAGCTTACAAAAGAAATTTATATCTCATTATATAAGGAGCTTGCAGCAAGCGGAAAGGCAAATTATAAAGATAATGCTTTATTAAAACTTGCATATCCTACTGACTCAACACTAGAGCTAATGAGTTATGTTTCAAAAGCATTTGATGAAATTTATATAGAAGGTATGGGATATAAAAAATGCGGAATAGATTTATTGAAGCTCCAGCCGAAAAGCCATTTTGTAAAAGACCTATTTGATACAAGAAATACATGCAAACAAGATGAATTAATGGTTGCAATAGATTCAATAAATAACAAGATGGGTAATAATACCATCCAGATGGCAACATCAAGGGGCAAAGGAAAATGGGTGGCTAAAAAAGACCTAAAGAGCCTTTGCTATACTACCAGATGGGATGAATTGGCGATTGTGGGGTAATAGTTATTTTGAACTGGACGGTATATATTTTAGAATGTGGTGATGGTACTTTGTATACTGGCATAACCAATAACCTTGCCAGCCGTGTTTTAGCTCATGAATCGGGTCAAGGTGCTAAATATACTAGGGGTAGGAGTCCTTTTAAGGTTGTTTATAAAGAAACATTAGAAAACCGATCTAAGGCATCTAAAAGGGAAGGAGAAATAAAAGCATTATCTCGTATGAAAAAGTTAGAATTATTAGGCAAAAGCACTTAATATAAATAAGGGTTATAGTTTCCCTGAATTTGCATAATACGCTTGTCTTTTTTAATCTCCCAATTACTAACAGGGTCTGAAATGTGCCATGATTTCAACATTTCAACATATTCATCTTCTATATCAAGATTATATGCATCAATCATATAAAGCCATATTCTGGCTACATCGCCTCTAAGGGTTTCCTTTGGTTCTGCGATCTTGTTTTTTACTTCAAAATCACATGAGCCGTAGTTTCTTTCTTCACCGGGTATTTCGTTAAATCTGTACTTAGAGCGATCGCCGTTTAGCTCACCTACAGCAGGCGTAAGATTATGCAAGTCAGCTTCTGCATGCTCAAACCATTTATCAACTTTTGCACAACATTTGCGTCCTTTAAACGCTCTGCCGTTTTTAACACATTTGGGGTGTCCGTCTATATTACATGATAAGTTTTTATATATCTCATATGCGGGAACAACGTGCTCCCATTCAATGCGTTTTGAGCGGTTATTATTTCTCTTAGGTTTATACCCGCAGTTTTCAGGGTTAAGACTTGCTCCACTGGTTGTAGTTGGTGTGAAGTCACAGCCACAATAGAAAGTTTTCTTATTGTCATAATAAACTTCATCGCGTGCTTTCTTCTTAGCCAGACTAAAAGAAGTGACCGGACTTGTGGGTTTTATTGCCTTTATAAGATTAGGTTTAGAATTGCTGTCACGTGCATTTTCCTCCTGATAGCTGCCGTCTGGCGTGCAAGAAGAAAAAATTAAAAATATCATTATTAGAAATAATCTAAACATACTTTGTTTATTATTAATTTTAGAAAGTAGTGATATTAAAATCCTTACAAGTTTATTGCAAATGTTATTAGTTTAATTTAGCTTGTATATAGTTATGGTTTGTTAGTTCTCTAACAGCTTGGCCAATTTTTATAGTTAGACAGAGCATTTCATCATTATCTTCTTGGGTGTATTTAATGAACTTTTGCATAACTTCAGCTAGGGCGTAATCCTTATTCCCACCATGTTTGTCAAGTAAGGCTTGAGCACTTGTGTATATGTCTTTTTCACTTATGGTAACCATATTTATATCCTCTTTATTATAATATATATAAAGAATAACACAGCTAGTTTTTGTTATGTAAGTCCTCTAAGTAATTTTTATAAGTTGCAAAATGAGCTAGTCAAATATAACCAATTTTATTCTTTTATATTTTTGTCACTTTCTTTGTAGCTAATTGCTTCTTTGTATAAAGTTTTAATTGCAGCAAATAAAAGTATGACAGGGCTTATTAAAATACAAAAAAATCCGAATATATAATTCATAATATGGGCATTAATTTAAAAGTTCTAATAGTTGATAAATTTTGACAAAAGCAAAAGGTTAATATATTAACCGCTGCAAGTGTTTATAATGTAGGATTATTAATGAAGAATATAAAAATAAAGTCAACACACTTTCTACCACAAATAAAAAAGTAGGAATATGATGACAGTAATTTTCTTTCACAATACACATTATTAAAAATTTTATAGATTTATAATCAGGTATGTCCATTATTTAAAGTGAAGAGTCATTTCCTTATTATATCTTTCTATTCGTATTAGTCATTATTACTTTGATACTAATTATTCCCATACGTATGTTAACAGTACAATGTTTGATGGTTATGGTTGGAGATATTAGGAAGAGTAAAATAGAACCATTAGACCCATGGGGTTAAAATATTGTAATTTGACTAATCGAACCTATTCTATGACTATTAGCGTTTAAGGGGGGCTATTATGACTAATATTGCTATCATTGGAGCTGGTTTAGCTGGTCTGTCAGCTGCGCATTTATTAAAAGATTACGCTGACATTGCACTTTTCGAGAAGGCACGTGGTGTTAGTGGTCGTATGTCAACTCGGCGTGCGGAGCCATACTTCTTTGACCATGGTGCACAATATTTCACGGCGAGAACCAAACCATTTCAAGATTTTATTCAGCCTCTTCTTGACCAAGGTATCATCGAAAGGTGGAATGCTCGCTACGTGAAATTTAAAGGCAATCAGATTATTGAAAGAAAGAACTGGAGTGAGGAAGAACCAAGATATGTTGGTGTTCCAGGAATGAATCAGGTAGCAAAATTTTTATCACGAGGACTTAATATCCACATCAATAAAAGGATTGTTTCCCTAAAACATCAAGGTAAATGGCAATTAACGGATGAGCAAGGCCAGCAATATGCCGACTTTGATTGGGTTATATGCACAGCCCCCTCACCGCAAACAGTAGAGTTGCTTCCTGAGTCATTCAAATATCATGATGATATCAAAGCCATAGAGATGCGAGCTGGCTTTTCGTTGATGCTTGGCTTTGAACAGAGTTTCCCCATCGAATTTGCCGCAGCTCATGTGACCGAGTCAGATTTGTGCTGGATTGCAGTCAATAGCGACAAACCAAATCGACTAGATTATTTTACCTTAATGGTTCATTCATCTGAGGAATATGCCGAAACGCATATCGATGAGCCCCATGACAAAGTGATGGAGCATTTAATTGCAGAGACAAGCCGTATTATCGGGTGTGATGTCGGTACTGCAGATTATAAAACTATTCACGGTTGGCGATATGCGAACAATGACAAAAAAGTTCAAATCAATACTATACTTCTAGATCAAGAGCATAAGCTCGCAGCCTGTGGCGATTGGTGTCTTGGTGGTCGCGTTGAGGGTGCCTTCACCTCTGCCTACAATTTAGCACTAAAAATGAAAGAGAGAGATTTATGAGTTTTAATCCGGAGAACATTGCTATTATTGGAGCATCTGGTGCTATTGGCAGCGCGTTTACAAAGCTCTTGTCTGAAAAGCATCCAAACGCTAGTTTGTTTGCATTTTCTAGAAATGGAGAGCATAGCATTGATTATAGTAGCGAGGACTCTATTGCTGAAGCTGCTGAACTAGCTGCAAAAGAAAAGCCTTTAGATGTGGTTGTTGTGGCGAGCGGCATTTTGCATGATGGTGAGTTGATGCCAGAAAAATCTTTGCGAGATTTGGCCGCAGAGAAATTTCATCGTATTTTTGAAGTAAATACCATTACTCCTGCGCTTATAGCTAAGTATTTTCTACCAAAGCTTAATAAAGACCAACCATCAATCTTTGCGACTTTGTCCGCGCGAGTGGGCAGTATATCTGATAATCAGCTTGGAGGTTGGTATTCTTACCGTGCTTCAAAGGTGGCATTAAACATGGTCATTAAAAATGCCGCCATTGAAGTTGGTAGACGAAACAAAAAAGCCATTATCGTTAGTCTTCATCCTGGTACAGTGGACAGTGATTTATCGAAGCCATTTCAAGGCAATGTAGCCGATGGAAAGCTTTTTACGCCTGAATACTCAGCTGGAAAACTATTGGAAGTTTTAGAAAATCTCAGCCCAGAGCAGACAGGGAAATGTTTCGCATGGGATGGTAAAGAGGTCTTACCATGAATGTGCGCATTGCAATCCATTGGTTTCGTCAAGACTTAAGATTATCTGATAATCCAGCATTAACAAAAGCGGCAGAGCATGAGGCTGTTTTACCCATCTATATTTTAGATGATGATAATGCAGGAAACCATGTTATGGGTGGTGCAAGCCGCTTTTGGCTTCATCATTCACTGAGGTCGTTAAATGCATCCTTGGGCAACAGGCTGTCAGTATATCATGGGAATCCGCAAACAATTCTAGATGATATTCTCAAGCACTTTGACGTGGAAGCGGTGTATTGGAACCGATGTTACGAACCATGGCGAATGCATCGTGATACCCTTATTAAGGAGAATCTCAAGAAACGTGGAATAGAGGTTTATACATGCAATGGCTCATTATTGTGGGAACCTTGGACTATTAAAAAAGACGATGGAACACCCTATAAAGTATTTACACCATTCTACCGTAGAGGCTGCTTTAATGCTGAAGCGCCTATGCCTGCGTTGCCAAAGCCAGAGAGAGTCAACTATATTGATGATAAAAATCATCTAGCTATTGATGCGCTGGGTCTCTTGCCCAAAATACCATGGGATAAACAACTTGATCCTCATTGGGATATTGGTGAAGAAGGTGCTCGCAAACGATTTGAAGGTTTTGTTGATGAAGGGCTTTCTTTTTATAAAGATGGCCGAAACCTTCCTGCAAAGCCTTATGTATCGCGCCTTTCACCCTATCTACATTTTGGGGAAATATCACCTAATCAAATATGGCATGCTGTTAGAAGGATTGGTGATGATAAGCATATTGAACACTTTTGTAGTGAGTTGGGTTGGCGTGAGTTTTCGTATAGTCAGCTTTACCATAACCCCAAATTACCACTTAAGAATCTACAATCGAAGTTTGACGCTTTTCCATGGGTGGAAAATACGGATCACTTACATGCATGGCAAACAGGAAAGACTGGTATACCCATGGTGGATGCCGGCATGCGTGAATTATGGCAGACAGGTTATATGCATAACCGGGTTAGGATGATTGTTGGTTCATTTCTGGTGAAAAACCTTCGTCTCCATTGGCATCATGGGGAGCGTTGGTTCTGGGATACTCTTATTGATGCTGATCTTGCTAATAATAGTGCCAGTTGGCAATGGATTGCCGGATGTGGGGTTGATTCAGCGCCTTACTTTCGTATTTTTAATCCGGTCACACAAGGTCAGAAATTTGACCCCGATGGTGAATATGTTCGTCAATATATCCCTGAAATTGCTGCCTTACCTAATAAATATCTTTTCAACCCATGGGAGGCTCCGGAACTTATTTTAAAAAAAGCGGGTGTCGAACTAGGGTCAGCATACCCACACCCTATTGTTGACCTGAAACAATCACGCGAGTCAGCGCTTCAGGCTTTCCAATCCTTAAAGCAAGGTTAGTCATGAGTAGTATAAGACTTATTTTAGGGGATCAGCTCTCAGAGTCCATCTCAAGCCTTAAAGACTATAATTCAGACACGGATATCATCTTGATGTGTGAAGTGTGGAATGAAGCGACTTATGTGAAGCACCATAAAAAGAAGATTGCCTTGATCTTTTCAGCGATGAGGCATTTTGCCGGGATGCTTAAAAAGCAAGGCTTCAATGTTGAATATACTACATTAGATAACCTCGATAATACAGGATCATTCAATGGTGAAGTAAAACGTATGCTTTCCAAATATAACGTCGATCGTATTATTGTAACGTATCCGGCTGAGTATCGCGTGTTGCAGGATATACGAAGCTTAGAAGATGAATTGAATATAGTGATGGAAATCAGAGAGGATGATCGCTTTTTATGTTCCCCCGATGAGTTTGCCTCTTGGGCTTCGGATAGAAAACAGCTTCGCATGGAATATTTCTACCGTGAGATGCGAAAGAAATACGATATCTTGATGGAAGCTGATGCTCCTGTCGGAGGTCAGTGGAACTATGACTCCGACAATCGTAAACCTCCAAAAGAAGGACTTACGATACCGACACCCTATACCGGTAAGGCTGATAATATAACACAAGAGGTCGTATCATTAATTTCCCAGTGCTTTGACAATCATTTTGGTGATGTCGAGCCATTTTATTTTGCTGTCACACGCGCTGATGCCTTACAGGTTTTAGATCAATTTATTGAACAAAGATTGCCTCATTTTGGTGATTATCAGGATGCTATGATTCAAGGCGAGCCTTGGATGTATCACTCTCATATCAGCTTTTATTTGAATTGCGGTTTGCTACTACCTCTTGAATGTGTCAAAGCGGCAGAAACGGCTTATCATCAAGATAAGGCTCCGCTCAATGCCGTAGAAGGCTTTATTCGTCAGATCATCGGATGGCGGGAGTATATTCGCGGTATTTACTGGCTCAAAATGCCGAATTATTCAAACGAGAATTTCTTTGAAGCTAACCGTAAATTGCCAGACTTTTATTGGACAGCTAACACTAAAATGAATTGCCTGCGCCAATGCGTACTTGAAACAAAACAAAATGCGTATGCCCATCATATTCAGCGATTGATGGTTCTTGGAAACTTTGCGCTGCTCACTGGTCTTGACCCCAAAGAGGTTAATGAATGGTTTTTGATTGTCTATGCTGATGCTTATGAATGGGTTGAACTTCCGAATGTGTCTGGCATGATTTTATTTGCCGATGGCGGTTATCTGGCCAGCAAGCCATATGCCGCTGGGGGGAGTTATATAAATAAAATGTCTGATTACTGCAAAAGCTGTAGCTACAAAGTGACAAAAAAGAATGGCGTGGATGCATGTCCATTTAATTATCTCTATTGGGACTTTTTAGATCGTAATAGAGAAAAGCTTGCTGGAAACCATCGAGTTGGCATGATGTACAAGACATTTGAACGCATGGCTGAGGATAAGAAGGAGGCCATCAAGCGCGACAGCCAAAAGTTTATTGCTAATTTAATATAACAAATCCAGCCCGTTCTCATCCACATAATTTGGAAATATGCTTTACAGTGCACTCAATAGCTCTTTAGCCAATTTTTTGGCTTTGCCAGGGTATTTGATTGCTTTGACCTGCTCAAGGTTGCTTAGATCGTCACCTACTACTACAAAACCAATCATACCCATTCCGTAGTGTGGTGTACATTTATAGGCATAGATGCCTGGTGTCGTAAATGTATATTCAGTGTCTTTATTTACCTTTGATTTAAACAACTCAACCCCTTCAGGAATTGCACCTTTAATAAAAGCAACATTGTGTGTTTTATCGGTGGCCTTCCATTTTACTTTATCGCCCACATTTATATTCACTAGTTTTTTAGAGTACACCATTCGTTCTTTACCAAGTTTATTCAACATTTCAATTTCAATGTCTTGGGCATATGCAGTAGAAAATGAAAAAAATGTTATTAATAACGCTATAAATTTCATAATAGATCCTTCGTTGATTAGTTTTGTTACTATAAAGAAGTATAATAACAGAAAACTATTGAATGAACATTTCCATTAAATTAAAAAGACTTAATGTTCTTGAAGGGGTTAGGCAATGTCAGATTGTGTATATTATAATTTTACATAACTTTAAATAGTGAGGATAATATGTTAAGAAAAGCCTACGACCTTATAATGGATGATAATAAGAATGCATTTAGTTCATTGCCCAAATCTGTTCGATTTCAATTGATGACAGCACTTGCCTATATGTGGTGTGCAATATTTAGCTTTGGTACAGGATATTATCTATTTTTTGGAACTTCTTTAGTATTTCATTTGTTATTTATAATAGGACTATTTTTTACAGCAGACCTTTTTAGCAAAGCTAGAGAAAACAAAATCTCATCTGTTGCTGAATATAGAGATCACCGCGCAGCCTTTAAAGACGAAGATGGAGCCGCACGCTATGATGATATGTGGGGTGGAATCTAGAGTAAAATGATAAAAGTATTTTATGATGGAAAATGTGGATTATGCTCAAAGGAAATTAATCATTACCGTAAGATTGCGCCTGCTGGCATTTTCGATTGGCAGGATATTACTGAATCTGATGATGATCTTAAAAAAGAGGGTATCTCTTTATCGGAAGGTTTAAAGCTGCTGCATGCCAAAGATGAAGCAGGTAAGATGCATTTAGGTGTCGATGCATTCATCCTCATTTGGAAGCAATTGAATCGGTGGCGCATTTTAGCAGTTTTTGTTGGATTGCCTATCATACATAAGATTGCCAATATTTTATACGGCTATTTTGCTATATGGAGATTTAAACGATTAGAACATTGTCAACTATCAGCAAAGCAGTAGAAATAGGTATGATATTAATTTTGGGAGCATTGTTAGGTTTTATCTCCGTCGCCTTTGGAGCATATGCAGAACATGGGCTGCGTGAAGCTGTGACAGATGAACATTTTAGTTTTCTGATGACTGCTGTGCGCTATAATCAAGTACATGCTGCCGTGATTTCTGCCATAGGGCTTGTACTATTAAATGGTGGAAATTTATCCAAGATTCGATCTCTCCGATGGAGTGGTGCCCTTTTTATCGTCGGTACCGTTTTATTCAGCTTTAGCATCTACCTTTCGGTATCACTTGATATCCCCACTCTTGTGAACGTAACGCCATTAGGCGGTATGACGATCATGGCAGCCTGGCTAATGCTTTTGGCCGTAGGAGCATTGGCAAGAAAGAAGCTATGAGGTTACTTTTAGTAACCGTTTTAATATTTATGAATGGAGCTGCAATGGCAGAAGAAAAAACAAAAAATATACTTGGCAATGAGCTACAATCATGCTGCACTGAACCTATGACGGGTTTCCTCAGAGATGGGTACTGTAATACCAACCAGATGGACCAAGGCACTCATGTGGTGTGTGCTGTGGTAACGAAAGAGTTTTTAGGGTTCACCAAGTCACATGGTAATGATCTCATCACCCCACGCCCAGAATTCAAGTTTCCCGGCTTGAAAGCCGGTGACGGCTGGTGTTTATGTGCAATGCGCTGGAAAGAAGCCTATGAGGCGGGTGTTGCACCGCCTATTAAACCCGAATCCACCCCCGAAAAAGCCTTGGAATTAATACAAAAGGAAGATTTAGAAAAACATTTCATTCAGTAAAATAGGAAATAAACATGACCAAAAAGCTAGATACTATACACCATACCGCTATACAAGTTAAAGACATCGCTAAGGCGGTGGCATGGTATTTGGAACACTTTGCTTGTGAAATTGAATATCAGGATGAGAGCTGGGCAATGCTCAAATTTGCCAACACATCGCTCGCTTTAGTTCTTCCTGAACAGCATCCCTATCATTTCGCAATTGTAACAGATGACCTTTCGCCTTATGGTAGTGCTACACCTCATCGCGATGGAACTGCTTCGGTTTACATTCAGGATGTAGATGAAAACAATGTTGAGATGCTTAAATTACCAAGTGATGGCTAAAATATAGTTGCCATTCTTTATGCATATTTAAGAGAATGAGAATATATAAAATGTCCAAGTTATCTGTAGTAAAAATAACCGAATGTTAGTTTTTAAGATGCTCAGCTAGTCTATCAATAACCACTTTTCTTGCCGTTGTTTTTCTCCAAACCAGTCCTATAGTTCGATTTGGAACTGGCTCTTGGAAAGGTATATAATGAATTCCCATTTCATTTTCATGCCTAGCAATATCTGGAAATAAAGTGATTCCGGTTCCCGCCTTAACCATTTGACGCAAAGTTTCAAGACCGGTTGCTTTAAAATCCTGTTCTTCGGCTATTCCGTTTATTTCACAAACCTCAAGCGCCTGATCTCTCAGACAATGTCCCTCCTCTAACAATAACAAGCTCTGTTTATTAAGGGTCTTCTTGTCAATCTTAGAATATTTAGTAAGCGGATGGTCGGGTTGAACAGCTAAATAAAAATCATCTTCAAATAATTCAACACTTGTTAAAAAATCATCCTGAACAGGAAGTGCCAGTAAAGCAGCATCAATCTTGCCACTACGAAGCTTTGTTAATAAATTATCCGTTTTTTCTTCGATTAAAATAATACGTAAATCTGGCATATCTTTTTTGACCTTAGTAACAAGCTTTGGGAAAATATAAGTTGCAAGAGTTGGAAAAGCCCCAAGCCTGAACTTACCAGTCAGGGGGTTGTTATAGCTTTTTGATACATCATGGATCGTGTCTATTTCCCTTAATATATATCTAGCCGAATTGGCTATGTGCTGACCGCATTCTGTTAGTATGACCCTTCTATTCGTTCTTTCAAATAACTTAACACCCAGCTCTTCTTCAAGCTTTTTTATTTGACCACTTAAGGTTGGCTGACTTACACAACACTTATCTGCTGCATGGCTAAAATGCTCTAATTCGGCAACTGCCAAAAAATATCTTAAATCCCTAATATTCATAATACAATCCCATTTAATAGGCAAAACCTATTATTTCTATCAAAACAAACGATTTCTAATAACTATCACCTATTGTTATACTTTAATCAATAGACAAATTGTATATTTAAATTAACATTAAGGAGTTAAAAAATGACTATATCAGTTGGCGATCATTTCCCAGACTTTAATCTAAAAGCTGTTGACGGAAAGAAATTTGAGGAAATTAATATTGATAACGTATTCGTAGACATAGACCAAACAGTATATAAAGGTCAAAATAAATGGCTAACCATCTTCTTCTACCCTAAAGATTTTACGTTTGTTTGTCCTACGGAAATTGCAGCATTTGCTGAGTTAAATGAAGAGTTCGAAGATAGAGACACAGTTTTATTAACTGCATCTACTGACTCTGAGTTTACACACTGGGCTTGGCGTAAACATCAGGAGGAACTGCGTGACCTCCCTATTCCAATGCTAGCAGATGTTAAGCGAGAGCTGTCTAATTCCCTTGGAATCTTAGATGAAAATGAAGGCGTTTCTCAGCGTGCTACATTTATAGTTGACCCTGACGGCATAGTCAGATTTAGCATGGTGACAGACCTAAACGTAGGCAGGAATCCAAAAGAAGTACTACGTGTATTAGATGCACTACAAACCGATGAGCTTTGCCCATGTAACTGGAGCAAGGGCGAAGAAACTATAAATTTACAAGAAGCAACTCAATAAAAATTTGGCGGAGTACTTCTCCGCCGGGAGGATTATATAATGTCAGTACAAAACATACGAGAAAAACTGCCTGAATATGCAAAAGATACAAAATTAAACCTAGGTAAGCTAGTTAGTGGTGATGAAGTTGAAGGTCTCACAGTTTCGCAAGCTTACGGCATTGCCTTAGCATCTTCATACTCAACAAAGAACCATGAGTTAGTTGAAGCCATAACCTCTCAGGCTTCTGAGGTTCTATCACCAGAGGAAATAAATGGTGCTAAGGCTGCTGCTACCATAATGGGAATGAATAATGTTTATTATCGTTTCGTGCATCTTTCAAGTGACAAAGGGTACGCAACGATGCCTGCAAACCTTAGAATGAACGTCATAGGAAAGCCGGGAATAGAAAAAGTAGATTTTGAACTTTACTCTTTGGCAGTATCTGCAATCAATGGATGTGGTATGTGTATAGATGCACATGTCAATGAGGTTACAAAAGCAGGCATTTCAAAACAGGGAGTTCAATCTTCCATACGCATAGCTTCAGTTATTAACGCTGCTGCTCAAACTTTATTTATTGAATCATAAGATAATGGGGAACATAATATGTAAATTGCATCCTTATTAATTCTCTGAGTTTATTTTGGTAGAATATTGAAGGTGAAATGCATTGTTTTTCCTTATTCATAAATACTACCTTTCTCTTCCTAGTGAGGTATTAACAAGGTCTGTAAAACGCTTTTGTCCTTCAATGCATCCAAATAAGGCAGTCGCAGCAGAGCCAACTCTTGGGCATATTCCAGCTTTGTAACTTTTTGCTCCTCCTTCAATCACTTTTTTAATAGCTGTGTTTATGTTGCTTCCGCTTTTTACATGTATAACCGCATCATTAAAAGGTTTAGCAGCTGCTGCCGCTACAATGCATTTAGTAGCTTGCCAAGTTACCGTGGGTTCTTGTTGAGGATTTAAGGTATCCATTAATTGGTTTGTTCCAAATAATGTTCCTAATCTTAGACCGTGTCCAGGAATTAAACTTTTAGCAGATGATTTTGGTGTTCGATCAAATGTTCCTTGTAAAACACCTCCAATCGCACCTGATATAATCGAACCAAGTTCTGGCCTATCAATCTTAGAAGCTATTGCTTGCCCCAGACCGTAAGAAAGTGGATTTATACCTCCTGACTTTGTAGCTTCAAGTAATACTCCCCCTGGCATTGAAGGTTTTGGAGGTTGGGAGCCATTGATCCAGAACTTCGGACAATTAGGGGCAAAGGGTTTTCCATTTACTTTTGTAGCATATGCTTCACCAAACAAGAAAGAAGCAGGACTCGCCATAGTTCCGCCAATTGCTCCTGATACAGTTTTGGCGATAGCTTCGTTAGTATTAATGTCTGTCATGGAACTCCATATTAAAATAACAACAGCAACTGATATTAATAAATTAACAATATTAATCTAATATTACATCTAGACAAAAACTTATTTTACGATGAAATTTTCACTCTAACTAAATTGTTATAGAAAGTGAGTGCTAAAAAGTTTACCTTTTTGCACTCATGGTTTTTATCACCTGTTCAAATTCAATCCATAATGAAAGTAGTGAAAAAAGTTATGAAAAAAACATAGTGCAATTAAAAGCGTATGATGATAACTTGATGCACTATGAAACAGCAAAAAACATCAGATTCTCACAATCGTGACAAAGTGGGCTATG
>Ga0213866_10001204_pt1 | contig 19500 bp, 19 predicted proteins | sample PICome_11_FD_160079 | JGI IMG/M metagenome (GOLD analysis project Ga0213866, IMG submission 160079) | Coastal seawater microbial communities near Pivers Island, North Carolina, United States - PICO284 | ecosystem: Environmental > Aquatic > Marine > Coastal | place: USA: North Carolina...
GACCGCAAAAACAGAGGAGTTCCGGACCCGTCTGGCGGCCGGCGAGACCCTCGATGACCTCCTCGTGGAGGCCTTTGCGGTTGTTCGCGAGGCGGCCAAACGTACGCTGGGCATGCGGCATTTTGATGTGCAGCTTCTGGGCGGCATGGTCCTGCATTCCGGGGCGATTGCTGAAATGCGCACAGGTGAGGGCAAAACACTGGTGGCCACCCTGCCGGTCTATCTGAATGCCCTGGCTGGACAGGGCGTTCATGTCGTCACGGTCAACGATTATCTGGCGACGCGCGACGCGGAGTGGATGGGCACCATTTACAGTTTCCTCGGCATGACCACGGGGATTATCAAGCAGGGCCTGAGCGACGCGGAGCGCAAGGCCGCCTATGCCGCCGACATCACCTACGGCACCAATAATGAGTTCGGCTTCGATTATCTGCGCGACAATATGAAGTATTCGCTGGAGCAGATGGCGCAGCGGGGCCACGCATTTGCCATTATCGATGAAGTTGACTCCATCCTGATCGACGAGGCTCGGACCCCCCTGATCATTTCGGGTCCAACGGATGACCGGTCGGAACTGTATCGCACGATCGACACCCTGATCCCCCTTCTGGAGGACGAGCACCATATCGATCTCGACGAAAAAATGCGGACCGTCGTTTTCACCGAGGACGGTCTTGAGCTGATGGAGCGGGAGCTGTCTGAACGCGGGCTGCTGGAAGGGTCTCTCTGGGATCCGGCCAATGTGTCCCTGGTCCATCATTCCAACCAGGCGCTGAAAGCGCATAAATTGTTTCATCGTGACAAGGACTACATCGTCAAGGACAGCCAGGTCATGCTGATCGACGAGTTTACCGGGCGAATGATGGATGGACGGCGGCTGTCAGAGGGTCTGCATCAGGCCATCGAGGCCAAGGAAGATGTCGATATCAAGCCTGAAAACCAGACGCTCGCCTCGATCACCTTCCAGAATTATTTCCGCCTCTATGACAAGCTGGCCGGGATGACCGGTACGGCCATGACCGAGGCGTCAGAATTTGCCGATATCTATTCCCTGACCACGTTTGAGCTGCCCACCAACAAGCCGATCCAGAGAATTGATGAAGACGATGTCGTCTACCGGCTGGCCTCCGCCAAGTACAAGGATATCGTCGAAGAGGTCCGGGCCGCCCGGGAGAAGGGCCAGCCTGTCCTGCTGGGCACGGCCTCGATCGAGAAATCAGAAATCGTGTCGACATTCCTGTCGGCGGCAAAGATTCCTCACAAAGTCCTCAATGCGCGCCATCATGCGCAGGAGGCCGAGATCGTGGCGGATGCCGGTGTTCCTGGGGCCGTAACGGTGGCGACAAATATGGCGGGTCGCGGAACGGACATCCAGCTGGGCGGTAATCTGGACATGCGCCTGAGCAAGGCGGTGGCGGCGCATGAAACGAAAACGGGGGCCGCTCCAAGCCCTGAGGAAACAGAGGCTCTGCGCGAGGCGCTGAAGGCCGAGATTGACGCCGCGAAGACCACGGCGCTGGAGGCTGGGGGGCTTTATGTGCTGGGCACGGAGCGCCATGAGAGCCGTCGCATCGACAACCAGTTGCGGGGACGGACGGGCCGCCAGGGGGACCCCGGCAAATCGAAATTCTTCATTTCCGTTGAAGATGACCTGATGCGGGTGTTCGCAGCCGACCGCCTGAACTCGATCATGAAAGGACTGGGCATCAAAGAGGATGAGGGCATCACCCATCCCTGGATGAACAAGGCGATCGAGACCTCGCAAAAGAAGATCGAGCAGCGCAATTTTGAGATTCGCAAGAACGTCCTGAAGTATGACGACGTCATCAATGACCAGCGCAAGGTCATTTTTGAACAGCGTAAGGAATTCATGCATGCCAGCTCTGTTCAGGATGAAATCAACGACATGCGCGAGCAGGTCATTGACGGCATCGTCTCGGCCCACATGCCGGAAAAAGCCCATGCTGAGCTATGGGATGTTGATGGGCTGACGCTCAGGTGCCGCGAGCTTCTGGGCCTTGATCTGCCGCTCGCGGAGTGGGCGGCGGAGGAGGGCGTGGCCAATGCGGAGATTGCTGCGCGCGTCCTCGAACGGGCTGCGGCGGCCTATGACCAGAAGGTTGCCGCCGCGCCAGAAGGGCAGTTCAGACTGATCGAGAAGCAAATCCTTCTGCAGGTTTTGGACGGGCGCTGGCGCCAGCATTTGCAGCAGATCGACCAGCTGCGGTCTGTTATTCATCTGCGGTCATACGGTCAGCGCGATCCGCTGAACGAGTTCAAAAGCGAAGCGTTCAAGCTGTTTTATGATATGCTGTCAGAGCTGCGCCTGGAGGTCACGCGCTGGCTGATGAATGCCCAACTTCAGCCTCCGCCACCGCAGCAGCCGCTGTCTGTCCCCAAATCACAGATCTTTGAAACGCATCTCGATCCGGATACCGGCCTGAACGAACGCCGGACGTCTGACCCGGCTCTGGCCCAGGCGGCCCCCAATGCGCCCCTGGCGCAGGCGGAGCAGGATTGGTCTCGGACGCCCCGAAACGCGCCCTGTCCCTGCGGTTCCGGGAAAAAATTCAAGCATTGCCATGGGGCTTTGACCGCTCGGCCCCGGAATTCTTAGTCCGGCCGCGGACTGAAGATCAGATCCGGATCTGCCTGGAGGTGCTGCGCCACATAAGTGCGCATGGCGCCCGTGAGACAAACGGGATCTCCGTCAAGCGCCTCGGACGGAATGACCGGACCGAAAGTCATGTCGAAGGGGCTGTTCTTCTTGTTGAGAAGTTCATGGAACAAAGTGATGTCACGCAACTCTCCGTTCACGTCAGATAAAAAGTGATACAGCCAGGAATTGCGAGCCCGCAGGTTGAGCGGCTGAATCGGCGCGCGGTGTTTTCTGGCAAGGCTTATCGCGGTTGACATCCAGTCCTGTTCGGTCAGGACGCCATTGACCTTCTTGGCGAGTTTGCCGGAGGGAAAAATGATGATGCATTTTTCCTCCGCAAAGGCGGTTTTCGCGCGGCGCAGCGTCTCCCGCGTTTTTGCGGGCGTGCGTTTTTCGGTGACCCACTCGACCGGGATGATCACATCGGAGAATTTCGGGCTCACCCGGATCGCATCTGCATTGGCGAAGAAGACAAGGTCCCGACGGACCTGCCTGAGTGCATCCCACACCGCGACCCCGTCGGCGAGGCCCGTTGGATGGTTGGCGACGACAACCAGACGTCCTTCCCTCGGCATACGTTCGATGTTGTTCAGGGTGAGGTCGACCCTCAGTTCCTCGGCGAGGTGGTCGAAGGAGTCCTGCCCCCGGAGCGTTCTGAGATAATCGGCTGTGCGCCGGGCCTTGCCATAGCCGAGCGTGGCATACAGGGCCGGTCGGACCAGAGGCCAGGACCAGTGTGCGGCGAAGGTTGGGCAGCGCTCCTTGATCAGGACATCGATGATGTGATCGTCCGTGTCAGCCAGCCCTTCCAGGAACGCGGACTCCGCACCGACTTGTTGAGGGATCTGTTCCATCGATGACTCCGCTGGCCCCGGCTGACCGGACCCCGAAATCTAGCACAGCTTTCTTTCTCTTGGCGAGATCAGGATCTGCATCGAAGAAAAGTCCAAATTTCAATACTTTGGTCATCTCTGCTTTACCAAGCTGAAAGTCCCTCGTGGCAGTATGGAGATGTTGCAGGGGACTGACCGGTTCCTGAGCGCGTCCAGTAACGTAATGAGGAAAACAATATGAAGGTTCTCTGGGTCGAAGACCACCAGCCCGTTTCTGACATTCTTGCAGTCGCAGCTGAAAAAGCCGCGCGGGCCAGAGTTCCAGTGGACCTTGTTCTGGCCTCCACGCTGATGGAAGCGGAGCGGCGTCTGCGTCTTGAGCGCTTCGACCTCGTCATGCTGGACCTGACCCTGCCCGACAGTCATGATGGCGACATGACCATCGCCCGCGTGGCCAATATGGGCAAACACCGGATTGCGGTCTGCTCTGCGATGCCCGAGCGGGACACTGCCGTTGCCACGGCCTTGCGCTGCGGCTGCAATATTGCGCCCGAGGCCGTGTTTAAGGCCAAGCTGCCGCTCAATCGGTTCGTCCAGCGGGCCGAGACCTTCTATGATTTCCTGCTGGACCAGATGCCACGCCCCGCGGCTGACATCAGCGTTGCCGCTTAAGGCCTGAAAGCGTCACGCGTACAATTAAGCATTGCACTTAAGGGCCGGACGTGCGAAGGCGACGCCGGGCCAGCTCTCCCCAACGAGGGCCAGCCTATCTGTAAGGATAGGAGATAAACAGATGTCATTTGATGCCGCCAAGCCGGACCTGCGTCCCGGCTGTCCGCACTTTTCGTCCGGACCGACTGCCAAGCGTCCGGGCTTCAGCCTCAGTCAACTTGAAACCGCGGCGCTCGGCCGCTCCCATCGCTCAGCCTTTGCAAAGGCCAAGCTGAAGCAGGCCATTGACCGGACAAAAACCGTCCTCGGTCTTCCCGATGATTATCGGGTCGCGATCGTTCCGGCCTCCGATACCGGGGCTGTGGAAATGTGCATGTGGTCCATGCTGGGTGCCCGGGCGACGGATATCTTTGCCTGGGAAAGCTTCGGCAAGGATTGGGTGACAGACGCGGTCAGTGAGCTGAAGCTGCCAGACTGTGAGATCCATGTTGGCGATTATGGTGTTTTGCCTGATTTCGCGAAAGCCCGCGATGATGCTGACATTGTGTTTACGTGGAACGGCACGACCTCCGGCGCACGTGTTCTCAATGCCGACTGGATCAAGCCAAACCCAGACCGGATCGTCATTTGCGATGCCACCTCGGCGGTTTTTGCGCAGGATATCGAGTGGGAGAAGCTCGATGTGGTTACCTATTCCTGGCAGAAGGTCATCGGGGGTGAGGCGGCCCATGGCATGCTCATCCTGTCACCCAATGCCGTGGCCCGTCTGGAAAGCTATGTGCCCGACCGTCCCCTGCCGAAGATCTTCCGCATGACCAAGGCCGGCAAATTGAATGAGGACCTGTTTCAGGGATCCACTATCAACACGCCGTCGCTTCTGTGCACGGAGGACTATCTGGCCGCGCTGGACTGGGCGGAGTCGCTTGGCGGATACGAAGCGCTCAAAGCCCGGTCAGACCGGTCGCTGGAGATCCTTTCAGCCTGGGTTGCGCGGACCGATTGGGTGGAGTTTCTGTGTCCGGATACGTCGGTTCGGTCCAATACGGGTGTCACGTTCAAAATTGTTCAGCCCCAGATTGCCGGCATGGAAGAGGCCGAGCAGCGGGCCTTCGTCAAGCGCATGATGAAGCGCCTCGAGGACGAGGATGCCTGCTTTGACGCCGCGGGCTATGCGAAAGCGCCTCCGGGCCTGCGCATCTGGTGTGGCGCCACCGTTGAGCCGGACGATGTGGCGAAGCTAACTCCGTGGCTGGACTGGGCGTTCGCCCAGGAACTCGCAAACATTTAAGTCTTTCCCCAAATTCCGCCGGACAGGCTGGCAGCATGTCTGCCGCCTCCGGCTCTGTTCAGGATATTCAACATGCCAAAAGTTCTAATCGCCGACTCGCTGTCTCCTGCCGCAGTCGAGATCTTTCACAATCATGGTCTGGAGACCGAGACCAAAGTGGGCCTCAGCAAAGAGGAGTTGATCGCCGAGATCCCCGCCTATGATGGGCTTGTGGTTCGTTCGGCGTGCAAGCCGGATGCGGATGTGATCGCCGCCGCGCCCCGGCTCAAAGTGATTGGCCGGGCGGGGATCGGCGTCGATAATATCGACATCAAAGCCGCCACGGCCCATGGCGTTGTTGTGATGAACACGCCGTTCGGCAATGCGGTAACCACGGCGGAGCATGCGATCGCCATGATGTTTGCTGCGGCCCGCCAGATCCCTGCAGCGAATGCGGGAACACAGGCAGGTGACTGGCCCAAGAAGGCCTTCATGGGCACCGAATTGTCCTACAAGACGCTCGGTCTGATCGGGTGCGGCAATATTGGTGCCCGGGTGGCCGAGCGCGCCAAGGGACTGTGCATGAAGGTCCTCGCCTTTGACCCCTTCCTGACGGAGGAACGCGCCATTGAGCTGGGCGTGGAAAAAGCCGAGGCGCTGGACACGCTTCTGAGCCGGGCTGATGTCATCACCCTGCATACCCCTCTGACGGACAAGACCCGCAATATTCTGTCCCGTGACGCTCTGGCCCGGACCAAAAAAGGCGTGATCATCGTCAACTGTGCCCGCGGCGGGCTGGTTGATGAAGCGGCCGTGGCGGATGGCCTGAAGGCCGGCCACATCGGCGCAGCAGCCTTTGACGTGTTTGAGGTCGAGCCTGCCAAGACCAATGTTCTGTTCGGCGCTCCGAATTTTATCGCCACGCCGCATCTGGGCGCGGCGACAAGCGAAGCCCAGGAGAATGTGGCCCTGCAGGTGGCTGAGCAGATGTCGGATTATCTGCTCACCGGCGCTGTGACCAATGCCCTGAACATGCCGTCGATCACGGCGGATGAGGCGCCGCGGTTGAAGCCGTTCGCCGTGCTGGCGGAAAAGCTGGGCCTGTTTGCGGGCCAGATCAGCGACTTCGGCTTTGAGGAAGTGGTGATCGAATATGAGGGCGAGGTGTGCGAGCTGAACCGGAAGCCCCTGACGGCGGCGGCGCTTGCGGGTCTGTTGCGGGCGTCACGCGGCGACGTGAATATGGTGTCCGCGCCGTCTATTCTGGCGGAGAGCGGTGTCCGGCTGTCTGAAACCAAGACAGACGACAGCCCGGTCTATGACAGCCTCATCAGAATCCGTGTCCTGACCAAGCGGACAGCCAATGACCCCGAGCCCGGCTGGCGGTCTCTGGCGGGCACGCTGATCGCCGGGCAGCCGCGGATCGTCGAGGTCAAGGGCATGGCGCTTGAGGGCGATTTCTCATCGACCACGCTGTATGTGAACAATCTCGACAAGCCTGGCTTTATCGGTGCTCTTGGCGCTCTTCTGGGAGACGCCGGCGTGAACATTGCGACCTTCCATCTCGGGCGGCAGGACGCCGGTGGCGAAGCGATTGCGCTGGTGGGTGTCGATGCAGAGCCCCCGGCCGGCCTGGTGGAAAAACTGCAGGCCCTGCCGCATGTACGATATGCCAAGGTTCTGTCGTTCTGAGCAGGGTCAGAAAAAATTAACCTTTGACTCTAGACGCGATTCGCAAATCGGATTCTGATTCGGGTATCGGAAAGATGCGGAAACAGGAATTCGACATGTCGATGACGCAGAGGCAGGCGCTTGAACTCTGGCGACGGGCATTAACCGACTATGTCCGAAGTGACGAGACGGACATGACCGCCCGCCAGCAATCTGTCCTCATGACCGTTGCACTGACCCCCGGACCGCACACGGTTCGGGGGCTGGCCGCGGAGCTCAATATTGCGAAGCCGGCCGTGACGCGGGCCCTCGATGTCCTCGAGAAGTATAATTACATTCGACGCGTTCGCGACCAGCGCGATATGCGAAGCGTTCTGGTCCAGCGCACGGCGGAAGCGACGCGTTGGATGAACGGGTTCTCGGATCGCATTTTAGCGGCATCGGGTGCGGTGTCGCCATCCCTGCGTGCGGTTGAAGATGCCCGGTCGGTGGCCTAGGCCGGTCAAACCGGATGAAATGGTCCCGTGGTGTCCTGCATTATGCCTGCTTATGACGATCCCCGCCTGAAACTTCCCCCGTCCGGGGCCGGTATCGCCATGCAGGTCAATGCCGGGGTCGTGTCCTTGCGCAAGGCTCCCGAGCCCGACGGGGAACAGGCCAGCCAGATGCTGCATGGCGAAGAGGTGATCTTGCATCACGAGGCTGGTGAGTTTGGCCTCGTCCAGTCGCGCCATGACAATTATACCGGATGGGCGCTCATGGAGGCGCTGTCCGCGCCGGTCCTCGTGCCAACACACCGTGTCAGCGTGCTCCGGGCTTATGTTTACCCCTCACCGTCGATCAAGGCGTCGCCGCGGTTCCCTGTATCCCTTGGTGCGCGCCTTGCCAGCACAGGCATCCGGGAGGGCCGGTTCGTTCAGTGCGAGCGCTCCGGATGGGTGATCGCGGACCAGCTTTCGCCGATTGACTCTTTTGACGACGATCCTGCCGACATCGCTCTGAGGTATTTGCACACCCCGTATCTCTGGGGCGCGCGCGAAAGCCTCGGCATCGATTGTTCAGGGCTGATACAGCAGGCGTTTGGTGCCTGTGGCGTGCAGGCGCCGCGTGACAGTGATATGCAGGCGGCATGGCTTGGCGACCCCGTTGCCGAATGGACTGCGGTCGGGGCCCTGCAGCGAAATGACCTGATCTTCTGGAAAGGGCATGTCGGCCTGATGCTGGACAGCAGCCGGGTGATCCATGCCAATGGCCATCATATGGCCGTCGCCGCCGAACCCCTGCGAGAAGCCATTGACAGGATCGAGCCGCTCTATGGCCGGCCGACCCAGGCCCGACGGCTGAACATTCCCCTTGCGCGGGATCGTAAGGTCCCGGTCTGGATGCAGAAGACCTAGTCTGCGGCTTCCTCAAGGCTCACATCAGGGCTCTCCGCCTCGACCACGGCGATGTCTCCCGCTGCTTCCTCAGCTTCCGCCGCCGCGACATCCGCGGGGGAGCCTGCCTCTGGCAGGGCCGGAGCTTCTGGGGAATAGCTGGCCAGATAGGCAATGACATTGGCCCGCTCATCATCACGGCGAATCCCGGCAAAGGCCATTGAGGTGCCTCGCGCATATTTGGACGGGGCCAGTAGCCATGCGTCCAAATTCTCATAGGTCCACCAGCCGCCATCAGTACTGTCGAGGGCTCCGGAATAATTAAACGCAACAATATTGCTCTTTGGCGCTCCGACGATGCCCCAGAGATTCGGACCGGTTCCGTTCACACCGCCCTCGTCGATAGAATGGCAGGTGGCGCATTTGCCGCGAAAGCTGCGTTCGCCTGCACCCAGGTCAGCGCCCGCTAACAGGAGGCCCAGGTCATAGGTCTCCTCTTCGGCTTCATCGCTAGACATCGATACTTCTGCCATCGCCATGCGATAGGCGAAATTCTCACTGGCCCATTCATTGACCGACTCATATTCGTGATGGCCGTGGTGCCCACCGGAGCCAAAGGCGATTGCCGAGACCTCCCGAAGGGCCATGACAGCGAGTATCACCGCAAGTAACGCGCCGAAGATCTTATTTAGACCGAGTTCACCCATGAGGCTGTTCCTCTGAAAATCATGTGTTGCGCGCGCCTTCTTGCACGCTATTCGTCACCAATCAATATACACACTACGGTCTGAGGGCGCGCTGGCTGAATTAGCGGCGAAACGGCGCACCAAACGGCCAGAGGGAGGTCAAATGACTGATACCAAGCCGGCCATTGCCTATCAGGGTGAACGTGGTGCGAATTCCCACATCGCGTGCCTTAATATGTATCCAGACCATACACCGATGCCCTGCCGTACCTTTGAGGATGTCATTGCTGCCGTCGAAAGCGGCGACGCCGATCTGGCCATGATTCCCGTCGAAAACACGATCGCGGGACGGGTTGGAGACATCCATCATCTGCTCCCGGCAACGCGGCTGCACATCATTGCGGAACATATGATGCCCATCCGGTTCCAGCTCATGGCGCCGCCGGGAAGCGTCCTGGAAGAGATTAAATCCGCCTACAGCCATGTCATGGCGCTGGGGCAGTGCCGGAAATTCCTGCGGGATCATGGAATTGAGGCCGTGACGGCGGCCGATACCGCTGGGGCAGCAAGACAGGTCGCCGAAAGCGGCGATCGCCATGTCGCCGCCATTGCGCCCGCCCTCGCCGCAGAGGTTTATGGTCTGACCATCCTCGCTCACGATATTGAAGACGCTCAGCACAACACGACCCGTTTCGCCATTATGGCGAGGGAGCCCGTTGACGTTGAGGCCGGGGACGGGCGGGCCATGATGGCCTTCCTGTTCCAGGTCCGGAATATTCCGTCCGCTCTGTACAAGGCTCTTGGCGGGTTCGCCACGAATGGGGTCAATATGACCAAGCTGGAAAGCTACCAGATCGAAGGGTCTTTCAGTGCCTCCCAGTTCTATGCCGAGATTGAAGGCCATCCGGATGATCGTTCGGTTCAGCTGGCTCTGGAAGAGCTCGGATTCTTCTCCACTTCGCTCAAAATTCTGGGGGTTTATCCGGCTCACACTTCCCGTGAGCCCCGAAACGGCTGAAGGGCTTCAGGCCGGTGGTCGGCGCTACAACCGTGTTGCAAATGCAACTGCGTCGCACTATCATAGTCAATTGTTTTTATTGAAAAAATTCTTGAATTCCGGGCATGACTCGCCCATATAGGGCGAAGTCGTAATCTTGGAGGCAGGGGTCATGAAATCAGATCCGAAAGTCGTCGAATTCCTTAATCAGGCCCTGAAGAATGAGCTCACGGCCATCAACCAGTATTTCCTGCACGCGCGCATGCTGAAAGACTGGGGGGTGACCAAGCTGGGGGCCTATGAGCACAAGGAGTCCATTGAGGAGATGGAGCATGCCGACTGGCTGATCGAGCGAATCCTGTTCCTGGGTGGACTTCCGAATCTGCAGGACCTTGGCAAGTTGCGCATCGGTGAGACTGTCGAGGATATTCTCAAATGCGACCTGGCGCTCGAGGGAGATGCGATTCCGCTTCTGCGTGATGCGATGGCGTATTGCGAATCCGTTCGCGATTATGTCAGCCGCGACCTGTTCGGTCGGATCCTGACCAATGAGGAAGAACATGTCGACTACATCGAGACACAGTTCGACCTGATCGAGCGCATTGGCATCCAGAATTACACCCAGCTGCAGTCGGAGGCGAACGGCGCCTAGGTGCCAGTCCCCCGGGGACATCCCCGCGGACAGGCGGCATGGCCAGACAGTAAGCCGGGCGTCTGCCCGACGGGGGCGGCGTGACCTCAGAAGGGAATATGAACGGACGCTGAGAGGCAGTCTGGCGGCCCCGGATGGCCTCTGACAGGCCCTCTCTGGCGGGTCAGAGACCCGCCCGGTCCAGCAGACGGTCGAAGCCGGACCAGAATTCAGATCGCTTCTGCGGACGCTCCATCAGGATTTCGTGCATCGCCCCATCAACGGTGATGTGCTCGCAGTCCGGCAGGGCCGCGGCGATCCGCCCATGGGCGGCGTTGACGACCAGCTTCTCATCTGCCGCACTGGCCACGAAAACCGGAATCTGGATCCGGCGCAGCGCGGTCGGCCGGGTGACCCGGTCGAGGGTCTTCAGTGATGCACTGATCCAGCCCCAGGTCGGGGGACCAAGACAAAGGTCTGGCGCCGCTTCGAGCAGCCGCCGGTTGAGGTCCCAGTGGGCATGATCGAATGTCACCTCATTGCCTTCGAACTGTTCCGGGGGGCCGGGTTTGCGCGCATAAGCCTCCGACCGGCCGGACAGCATCATTCCGGCGATCACCAGCCGCAGCAGGGGCGTGACGGGCAGGCCCCACATCGGGGCACAAAAGGCGGCAGCACAGACGTCCAGCCGGCCCTCGCACAGTGCGGCCAAGGTGATGGCGCCCCCCATGGAATGGGCCAGTGACACGAAGGGCCGCGGCAGGTCGCCCATGGCCGATATCCCGTCCTGCAGCGCATCAAGAAAGGTCTCAAATCGATCGATATGGCCCCTAAGGCGGTCGTCGAGCTGGCGCCCGGAAAGGCCCTGGCCGGGCCAGTCAAAGATGACAACCGCGAAGCCCCGCGCCTGCAGGTCCCGGGCGACTTCGAAATATTTTTCGATGAATTCAGACCGGCCGGGGCAGACGAGGCAGGTGCCGCGGGGCTCTGGCGTCGTGGCCGGTGCGAAACAGGCCCGCAGGCGCAAGCCGGTCTTGCCCTCATACCAGACCAGCCGGGCCCCCTCCGGACGCGGATTGCCTTCAACGTCGACAAAACCATCGGATATCTGACCCGTCATCGTCGCCTCTGCTCCATCAAAATTGACCCCATTCCGCCGGGGCGGAATGGGGCGTTCGAACCATGAATGATCCGACCTGCGCTCAGGCGAACTTGCTCATCAGGCCCTGCAACTGCATGGCCACCGACATGTCGCCGAGGACCTTCAGCTTGCCCTGCATGAAGGCCATGGTCGGGTCGAGTTCCCCGGCGGCCAGTTTCTGGAAATCGTCCCAGTCGACCTTGATGGTGGCATCTGCCTCAGCATCTTCATTGCTGACGGTGTTGCTCCCGCCATCGATGTAGAGCTGACCCGTATCGCCGAAGTCAAATTTCACTTTCTTGGAAAAGTCGCTGCCGCCGGCCATGGCGGCCTGCGCTTTGCTAGTCAGTTCTGCGAGATCCATCGGTCCCTCCTTTATCAGCTTGCCCAAGGATAAAGCAGGCCTCTGGCCTGCAGGCAAGAGTATTGATTGGCCTGGCTCCGTTTTCTGCTAAGCTCCGCCCTTGGGGGGAGATCCGGAAGACAGCCATAAGGGAGCGTCTCATCATGCCCTCTGCACCTCTGAACGGGCTCGACTTGTATTATGAAGCACAGGGTGCGTCCGACGCACCGGTGATCCTGCTGATCATGGGGCTGGGCGGCCAGCTGACCATGTGGCCCCCGGGCTTTGTCGATGATCTCGTGGCGGCGGGATATCGCGTTGTCCGGTTCGATAACCGGGATGTCGGCCTGTCCAGCAAATTCGATGAGGCGCGCCTGCCTCACCCGGTCCTGCAAATGCTGGCCCGGCGCGTCGGATGGCGGCTGGCCACACCGTATGACCTTGCCGACATGGCCCGTGATGCCGAAGGGCTGCTCGACCATCTGGGCATTGAGGCGGCACATGTGGTGGGCATCTCTATGGGGGGCATGATTGCCCAGCATCTGGCGGCGGGTGCGCCGGGTCGGGTCCGAAGCCTGACCGCGGTGATGTCGACAACAGGCAATCCGCGTCTGCCGCGTCCCAAAGGCGAAATTCTGAAGCGGCTGCTGCGTCAGGGGCCAGCCCCTATCGGACGGGACGCGATCATTGATCGCGGTGTGGAGACCTTCGCCCTGATTGGCACACCGGGTGAGGATCACAATACAAATGGCGTTCGTGACCAGATCGCGGTTTCGTTTGACCGTAACCATCATCCTTCCGGGCCCCTGCGCCAGATTGCAGCGATTTTGTCCAGTGGCGATTTCCGGTCTGTGACCCGTCGGGTCCGCGCGCCGACCCTCGTCATTCACGGGACCGTGGACCCTCTGGTCTCTCCCCTCGGGGGACAGGACATTGCCCGCAATATACCCGGTGCCCGGCTCGAACTGATTGAGGAGATGGGCCACGATCTCGTGCCCCGTCACCGGCCGCGGATTTTACGGCACATCCTCGATCATGTGACAGATGTGGAGACCGGTCTCAGACCCTAGTCGGGGGCACGGGTCTTGAGGGCCAGCGCATGAAGGGCGCCGCCCATGGTGCCCTTCAGGGCCGCATAGACCATCTGATGCTGAGCCACCCGGGACTTGCCGGCAAATTGGGGCGAGACGATGTCTGCCTGCCAGTGATTGTCGTCGCCGGCGAGGTCCGTGAGTGTGATATCGGCCTCGGGAAAAGCGTCCCTGAGGTAGGCCTCAAGAGTGTCTCGGCTCATCGCCATGTGCGTCTCCATGATCGGTCGAAGGGATGGCGGGGCTTGCGGTCCCCCGGGCGGGGGATCAGGCGGGTTCGGGCTCTCCGCCGCTGAAGCCTTCGCCACCCGAATCCTTGCGACGTTTGCCGATCACAGGGACAGCCGACCCGCCCGACGGCTCATCCGGTTCATCCGGACGGTCCGGCATTTTGCCGTCCATCATGGCGCGGATCTCATCTCCGGTCAGGGTCTCATATTCCAGCAGGCCCTCTGCGATCAGAGTCCACTGATCCCGATGCTCGACCATGATGGCCCGCGCATCGTCCATGCCCTGCTGGATGAGTTTCCGGACTTCTTCCTCGATCCGCTTGGAGGTTTCCTCGGAGACAGATGAATTCTGAACCAGTTGCTGGCCGAGAAAGACCTGACCCTGATCGTCGGCATAATCCACCGGGCCGACCGCTTCCGAGAGGCCCCAGCGCGTGACCATGGCCCGGGCCAGCCGCGTGGCCTGCTGAATGTCCGAGGCCGCGCCGGCGGTCACGGCATCCATGCCAAACTTTTCTTCTTCGGCCACGCGTCCGCCCATCATGATCGCGAGGCGCGACGTCATCTCAATCCGGCTCATGGACATCTTGTCGTCTTCCGGGAGCTGCATGACCATGCCCAGAGCCCGGCCGCGGGGAATGATGGTTGCCTTGTGAACCGGGTCGGCCTTGGGCACTTTCAGGGCCACGATGGCGTGTCCGGCTTCATGCCAGGCAGTCAGTTCCTTTTCCGACTGTGACATCACCATGGAGCGTTTTTCTGGCCCCATCAGCACCTTGTCCTTGGCGTCCTCGAATTCCCGCATGGACACCACCCGGCGTCCGCGCCGTGCGGCAAGGAGCGCGGCCTCGTTGACCAGATTGGCGAGATCGGCGCCTGAAAAGCCCGGCGTGCCCCGGGCAATGATCTTGGCGTCAACGTCTTTTGCCAGCGGGACATTGCGCATGTGCACTTTGAGGATTTTTTCGCGTCCGATCACGTCCGGATTGCCGACGGTGACCTGCCGGTCAAACCGTCCCGGTCGCAGCAGGGCCGGGTCCAGAACATCGGGGCGGTTGGTCGCGGCGACGATGATGATGCCTTCATTGGCCTCAAACCCGTCCATTTCGACCAGAAGCTGGTTGAGGGTCTGTTCGCGCTCATCATTGCCACCGCCAAGGCCGGCTCCGCGAGAGCGCCCGACGGCATCAATTTCATCGATGAAAATAATGCAGGGCGCATTGCGCTTGGCCTGCTCAAACATGTCGCGGACCCGCGACGCGCCCACACCGACAAACATTTCGACGAAATCAGAGCCGGAAATTGTGAAGAAGGGGACCCCGGCTTCACCGGCAATGGCGCGTGCAAGAAGGGTTTTCCCGGTTCCGGGCGGGCCAACGAGCAGGGCGCCCTTAGGGATCTTGCCGCCGAGGCGCTGGAACTTGGCCGGATCTTTGAGGAAATCCACGACCTCTTCAAGTTCTTCCTTGGCCTCGTCCACGCCTGCGACGTCCTCAAAGGTTACACGACCATGTTTCTCTGTCAGCAGCCTGGCGCGGGATTTGCCGAAACTCATGGCGCCCCGACCGCCGCCGCCGCCCTGCATCTGGCGCATAAAGAAGAACAGGATCCCGACAATCAGCAGGATCGGCAGGATGCTCATCAGGAGGTCCCCGAAGGAGAACCCTGTTTCAGGATCATCAATAACGGACGGGACGCCGAGCTCGATCATCTTGTCGCGCATCGCGCCAAGATCCTGACCTTTCTGCGCATAAAAGCGGGCGCCATTGTTCAGCTGTCCGGTCACGCCGGTCGGCTTGATCACAATCTCCGCAATCTGCCCGTTCCGGGCCTCTTCATAGACCTCCGAGATCGTCATGTCCTGAGCCCCGGAGCGTGCCGGATTGCTTTGCATAATGGCGATCAGGCCGAGCAAGAGAAGGGCGATGACGCCCCAGACCGCAAGATTTCGCGTATTCATGAACCCATCCAATACATATTTCTATCTATCTTATATGGGATTGGTTTCCTGAAAACGACTCCCATCCTGCCAATATCCGGCATTTCTTCGATTCATGGCTGTTTTTTAACCCGTCGCGCCGGGCCCGTCCTCAGCCGGCCACGGCGGCGGCCCGCCGACGATCCGCGGCCGATGTCTTGATGCTCTCCGAGCGCAACTGGCCGCAGGCGGCGAAAATGTCCCGGCCGCGCGGTGTCCGGATCGGGCTCGCATAGCCGGCCCTTTTCAGCACATCGGCAAAGGCCTCGATCGTGTCCCAGTCCGAACATTCGTAGGGGCTGCCGGGCCATGGATTGAAGGGGATAAGGTTGATCTTGGACGGCACGCCGCGGAGCAGGCGCACCAGGTCGCGGGCCTCCGCCAGGCTGTCATTGACGCCTTTCAGCATCACATATTCGAAGGTCACCCGCCTGGCATTGCCCAGATCGGGATAGGCCCGAATCGCCTCGAACAGGGTCTGCAGGTCATATTTCCGGTTGATGGGCACGATCTCGCTGCGCAGGTCGTCGTGGACCGCATGAAGCGAAATGGCGAGCATGGCCCCCGTGCGTTGGCCCAGTTCGGGAATCTTCGGTGCCACGCCCGCGGTGGAGACGGTGATGCGCCGGCGGCTGATCGAGATCCCCTCACCGTCAGACAAGGTGTCGATCGCCTCGGCGACATTGTCGAGATTGTAGAGCGGTTCCCCCATGCCCATGAACACAATATTGGAAAGGCCCCGGTCTTCTGTTGTCGAGGGCCATTCACCGAGGGCGTCGCGGGCGATCAGGATCTGGCTGACAATTTCCTGTGCGCTCAGGTTCCGCACCAGTTTCTGGGTCCCGGTATGGCAAAAGGTGCAGTTCAGGGTGCAGCCGACCTGGGACGAGACACACAGGGCGCCAGTCTTTGACACAGCAGGGATGAAGACGCTTTCCCCTTCGACCCCGGGCTGGAAGCGGATCAGCCATTTCTGGGTGCCGTCGACCGAGACTTTGTGCTCGGCAATATCGGGCCGGTCCAGATGGTAGGTCGCCGCCAGACGGGCCCGCAGCTCCTTGCCAATGTCGGTCATGCCCGCAAAGTCCGTTGCGCCGAAATGATGCAACCAGCGCCGGAGTTGCCGGGCCCGCATCCGCGTCTTGCCGGACTCGACCCCCAGAGCCTCCATCTCGGCCTGCAAGGCGGTCATGGACAGGCCGGCGAGCGGCTTGAGCGCCGTTGGCGTGTCGGGCACACGGGTCAGATCGAGCGTGGTCTTCATGTGGGGCGCCCTAGCACAGTTTCAGGGCGCTTGCGACTGTCCCTTAGCGGTGAAGCCGTTCAGACGTTATCCATGCGGCGTGGTCAGGGCCTGCGAGTTGGTCAGGCGGCGGCGGTCTCGTTCAGAGTCTGGCTGTGGCACCAGGCGCCCCGAACCGAGCGGGAGGGCTCAAGATCCTCACTGAGGCCGGTCAGGCTTTCGCCCGTAGCCACGAAAAGCTGTCCCTTCGGAGACAGCTGGGCATTGAGATGGGCCACGGCCTCAATCTGTTTGTCCCGGGCCATGGTGGGCAGGACGTTGCGGCAGATGATGAGGTCGAACTGGCCCAGTGGGCCGGGCGGCGTGAGCAGATTGTGCTGGCGGAATGTGACCCGGGACCGCAGGCTTTCACAGATCAGCCAGTCGCCCGAGACCTGACGTTCGAAGTTTGCCAGCATGCGGTGAACGGACAGACCTTTCTGGATGTCAAAGTGGCTGTAGAGGCCAGCCTGAGCTTCGGCGACGCTCTTGGCAGAAAGATCCGTGGCCACCAGGTCAATGTCAGCCTGACAGAGCGGCGACCCTTCCAGCTCGGACAGGCGCATCGCCAGAGAATAGGCTTCCTGACCGGTTGAGACGCCGGCGCACCAGACCCGCAGTCGTCCCGTGTTCGACGCCTTCAGCATCTCGGGCAGAGCATAGGTGACGATCCGCTCCAGCTGGTCCCGATCGGCAAAGAACTGCGTTTGTTTCGGCGTCAGGGCCGACGCGATCTCTGCTTCGAACCGCTTATTTGGACGGGAGGTCAGGCAATGGGCCAGATCGTCGAGGCTGGCAAAGCTTTCGCGGCGGCTGATCGCGGCCAGACGGGCCTCTATCAGATAGGGCTTGGCCGGAGACAGGTCCTGGCCCGAATGGTGGTGGGCGAGTGCCGCAATCTGTTGGAAGGTCGTGTCCTGCATAGGGCGTCGTCCTGTTTGTGTCCCCGAAAGCCTTAAGGGAAAGCCGAAACACGTTAAGAAATTCTTCAGACGAGGCCGAGCTGATCAAATTTGCTGCGCACAATATCGGCATCAAAAGGCTTCATGATGTACTCATCGGCGCCGGCCCGCAGCGCTTCGCCGATGTGGTCGGGATCCTTCTCATTGGTGCACAGGACAACGACTGGCACCTTGCCCCCATCACTCCGCCGCAGTGAGGTGAGAAAGTCGATCCCGTTCATAATGGGCATGTTCCAGTCGAGCAGGATCACATCCGGCATCTGCGCCTGGCACCGTTGCAGGGCGCTGGCGCCGTCGCCGGCCTCTGAGACCGTGAAGCCGAGGTCTTTGACGATGCGCCCGGCAACTGTTCGGACGACGCGGGAATCATCAACAATCAGGCAGTGTTTCATTGTCACTCGTTTCTGTGGCCACGCCGGATTATCCGCCCCCGGGTTTTAAGGAAGTCTTAGCCCGTGGCTCTGAGCCCATGGGCCCGATAGGTGACATCATCCTCGACCACGCTGAAATCGAGTGTGCCGCCCAGATCTTCGATGACCATTTTCGTGAACAGAGGCTGGATGGTCCGGGCCGACCAGCCTTCTTCGGGCTCTTCATTGCGCAGGGTCGAGATGGTAAAATCGCTGACCTTTGCCCGCGGGCCCTGGGCCCGGGCGCTCACGGTCAGGGTGGGCCCCTCATTCTGGACCTTGAGCGACACCACACCGCCTCGCGGCACGCTTCCGGTGGCCAGAATAACAAGATTCATCAGAACCCGCGCATGACCACAGCTGAAATGCTCAGTGTCGATGAACCAGTCGAGGTCAGGCTTGTGCGACTTCATGAAGCCCTCCACAATCTGCTTCACCTCATGGCGGTCGGCGGCCGAATCCGACAGTCCGGCCGACCCGAAAGCATAACGCAGAAGCTGGATCCGGGCAGCGGCGGCTTCGGCGCCATTGACCAGCAGCTGCTGCGCCTGCTCTTTCATATCCGGATCGCCGGGATCTTCGAGCAATTCGAGAGCAGAATTGACCGAGGCAACCGGCGACACCAGATCGTGGCAGATCCGGGAAGCGATAAACGCGGCGAGGCGGGAGGGTTCGATCATCGGGCCGATCCTTCTTGATAGACGGTGGAACCTATCCGATTCGCGCGGCCTGCGCCTGCTTAATCTATACCGTCTTCCGGGCGATCGATGTCGTCAAAGCCGTCCCGTGCACTTTTAAAGGTCAGAAAAAACAGCCCCCCCGCCAGACCGCAGCTGGCCGCGGCGCCAAGGCCATAGGCGATCCAGCCATGCAGGGTCATGGTCACGCCAAGCTCGTCCCAGAGCTGCGCCACGCCAAGCAGGGTCGCGACGAGGCCAAATCCGGCGAGCAGCGTCAGAACAAGGGGTCGGGTCATCCGGGCTTTATGGCGCGCCGAAAGGCTGTGTCCAGAGGCAGGCCGCCGCGGGGCCCTGACCGGCCTGTCGCGTTTACGGTCTGTTGTGTCCGAATCTTGCATAAGTCAGACAGAAGACGTTGCAGGCCAGGGGCGTGCCCTGGCAGCAGATCACATTATGTCCACATTGTCGGGCAGAGTTCGAAGTCACCGGGATCTCCGGTCTGGTCAGGAGCAGGACATGAACCTCAAGGCACTGTCAAAAGGGACGCGGAGCCTGCTCGCTCTTGTCGCGCTCGCGGGGATTGTGCGCCTC
>Ga0213866_10001205_pt1 | contig 19497 bp, 15 predicted proteins | sample PICome_11_FD_160079 | JGI IMG/M metagenome (GOLD analysis project Ga0213866, IMG submission 160079) | Coastal seawater microbial communities near Pivers Island, North Carolina, United States - PICO284 | ecosystem: Environmental > Aquatic > Marine > Coastal | place: USA: North Carolina...
AGATTTTCTTTTGATTTTATCAAATTCACTTTTATTATTTTTCATCCACATAAATTCATCTTTATTAAAATGAGTATAATTAAGATTTCTTTGATGCTCTTTTATTTTTCTTATTATACTTAATATTATAATTCTGTCTGAAGCATTCATACCACATTACCACTGATATAGTATTCCATTTTTGATGGATGCATAAAATCCAAAACTATAACACATCTATAATAATCTTCTGCTATTATTGGTGGTGGCATAACTGGTTGATGATTAATATGTGAATGATGTATTAATAATGAGTTCTCGTCTCCTGGAACAATTATCTCCCTACCATTATTTTCTATCAAGGTTCCATATATTCTAGAAGGATTTTTAAGATAAAAAATCATACCCAAATCAAAATATTCATGTTTATGACTATTGCCATAATTTATATATAATTCCTCATTATAATTTTCTATGGAAGTACCCTTAAATCTTTTTGCCCAGTATGATTGCACTTGAAGTTCAGAATACCAAGGATTTTCTGTGATCTCAGAATAGTTTTTTAAATGCAGTTTGACCACTCTAAAAAAATTAGACCAACTCATACCATGAATTAAAGTTCTATTTGGAAGTTCATGTGTTGCTTCCACACTCAGATCCCATTTATTTGTAGATACCTCTAGTTCATTGTCAATCTCATCCAACAAATTATCAGTATCATACTTGGTAAGAAGATTATATGCTTTGTATACTAAATTACCACAAAAGTAAAATGATTCAAAGGATCTGGGATCATCAGGATACTGCATTTTAATTTAATATGAAAAATTTGCTGATAATATTATTCTTTCACTACTACTCATATTTGTAGGTGCATAATGTGATAAATTTGAGGGGAAAAAGATGATAGATCCTTCTTCAATGTTTTTTGGTTCAAACTCCAAGACATTACCATCTATCATTGAATTAAATGGTGCTATAAAAGTTGTTGGCAAATGCTCCTCTGAATCGTATTTTAAGTAGCATACCATACTATATCCACCAATTCCATGGTTATGTAATCCATGATGATTAGATTTTGAATATGACTGGAACCAAGCACACGTAATTTTTGGTTGGTTTATTTCTAAGGAAACACTGAATTTTTTTATATCATCGTACAGTACAGATTCAATAGCATCTGTATAATTATTTACCTTTCCAATATCGTAATCACTATGTTGATCATCAAGTTTACTCTTAGTCAAATTTGCACAATTATTATAAATCTTGTACAATAATTTTTTCTTTTTTTCCCAGTTAATTACTTCGGATTGGTAAAACTGTATTGCAAACTCTTTAATAAAAAAATCAGTTGAACTCGGCATTTCTCCTTCCATCTAAATGAAATAAAACCTCACTTCTCCACTCCATCAATTCATAAAAGCATTCTTGTTCATGTGCCAGTTGACGCAGTTCGTGATCTGGTTTTAAAACGCTCTCATAAAAAAGATTAAATGCATCGCGGCGTTTTTGTAGTTTATCGTCCATAAGATTCTCTTTTAATTTTTAATCCACCAACAAGTACTTTTTTAGAATTAGAATAATTCGAACTATGTACTATTTTAGATGAAAACAACAAAACTTTATCTTTAATTGGTTTGACTTGTTTTGTTGCGTGTGTGTATTCTAACACAGTTTCTCCATCATCACACGTATTTAGATATAAAATGTAACTAAAATCTTCCACATGATCATGACTATGGGGAGACATAATTCCACCATTAGTATAATCTACAAGATGTAGATAAGTATATTCCAGTTTGGATATCAAAATTTCTGAGCATATTGCTTGAAGTTCTGCTACAATCTCATAGAATTTTTCTTCTTGCTCAAATTTAAGAAGATTGATTGTAGAAAAACAATTTTTACTCAAAGAACTATTTTTTGTCTCCTCTAAAAAGTCCAGAGAATATGCAACGTCAAAATAGGTATTAAAAAAATCCGCAAACTTAGAGTCTACAAAAAATTCTTTATTCATCAATATATCCATCAAATTCAAACTCTTCTATGTCACTAACAGGAACTTCGTATTCATTAGCAACCAAATACCAATGTTCTCCGTCACGGACACCAAGGTACTTCATTTGATCTTCATCAAAATGGTTCTCCCGCATCGCTGCTTGTATTTTTAAATGAATTAGTTCTGATTGACTAGGAACCTCCATCAAAATTCTCCATAAACTTCTTCGTATTTTGCCATGAGGGCATCCTTCATTTCATGATACGGACCAACATCCGTATCATACTCATCACCCATGTTAAAGTCATCAGACCACTGAATAGCAGCAGTTGCCGCTTGTATCATGATTCGCAATCCTTCCCGATCACATGTAATTTGTACAAGTGTCTTTGGATCTGTCATTGTTCCAATTTTCATCGAATAATCCTCCAATTAGAGTCCTTTTCTTTGTTAACTGAGAAATAATATTCTTTATTGAGAGATTCTAGGTAATAAACATCATTCTCTTCATGCTTTACCCTACAAGAATGAAGACCCATCATGTCAAATTCAAAGTCAAGTTTTGCCTTCGAACTAATGGGAGATACACAAACAAATTTAGTTTTCATTTTACAAAAATAGTTCCAGATTTGGGTTTGGTACGATGCTTTTTAATGAAGTTCATCGCAGATGATTGAGTCCTACATTGTTTAAGATGCTCGCCATAGTATACTACCATATATCCTTTTTGACAAGGCACAGCAGCATACCCATCTTTAGTTACAAATCCATCACTACAATCCTTGTAAAAATTGTAAATTTCCTTCAGTTCTTTATCAGTAGTCATCGTTTGATAGTGGAGATTGCTGGTTGACCTTTTACAAATACGGTATCTACAACGTCCTGAAGACGCTTAACAGTAGAGATACCCACGTTGTCGTAGACAGGGACATGGACAAGACCAAATGATTTAGTGTAATCTTCCAGTTTGCCAGGAGTAAGAGTTCCATTCTGAATCCTCTTGATGTCATCAAGATGAAGGCGAATAACCCTACCAACAGACTGACACATCTCAATAATATTCATCTGACGCATGAGGATCAGAGAAGTGAGACCAGGAACAGAGATGCCTTCACTGAGAATAGAATAGTGCATAACAATGAACTTCTTGTCTGGATCTGCACCAAACTCTTGAATCAGACTAAAAAATTCTTCGCGGGTAATCTTCTTATCGTTTAAGAAGGCACCATGCTTGCTAGTGATCCAAAGAAGGTCATACCCCATAGACTGCACTTCTGTCATGAAGTCTGTCTCAGCAAGCATCCGCAGCATTACCTTTGTGTTTGGTGCTGCGATCAGAACCTTCTCCATATGATCTTCATTGTAGATGGTGTCAAGCAGGGTCATACAGTCCCTCTCTGCCGCCTCCTCGCCCTTCAGACGGTCGGAACCGACGCGAATGGTGTTGATCTTAGGAGGAAGGATTGAACCGTCGTTAATGAGGCGTGGAGCGGGCACGTTGTAAATGATACGGTTGTAAACCTCAGTATCATTCATGCCAGGTTTGGAAGAAGTGTGAGAATACTTAGGAGTAGCAGTGAAGAAATAGCAGCGCTTAGAATTAAGAGAGAGATTCCTGGTAGCACCAAAAAAGTTTTTCTTGATTGAGTTGTGCGATTCATCAAAGTAAACTGTGTCAACATGAATATTGGAATCTACAACTTTATGAAGAGAGTTGTAGGTGGTAAAGATTATACAGGACTCTGATGCTGCACGGGCAGTATTGTTAAAAAGTGCAATCTTTTCTGGTTTAGTGGTGTTGAAGTAAACAGTCTCTCCTGTATGAACATGGCAAACATGAACCCAGGTAGAGGGAAGGAACTTCATAAAGTCTTCACGCAATTGCTTTGCTAGAAGAATGCGAGGAGCAACAACAACGATAGTCTTAGGACCAGACTTAAGTTGCTCAAGTGCGTCTGCAACCATCGTGAAGGACTTACCTGCCCCAGTGGGCATGACGATGATTCCTTTGCGAACTCGATCCATGATGGATCGTGCTTCTGCCTGTGTCGGTCGGAGGTTAAGGGTCATGGGTCGTGTGCGTTGAACATACTATACAGCAAAATCCCCCCGTTTGGGGGGATGCGATCAATCCATAAATTGGTCTAACGTGATTGGTCCCATTGTACCATCAAAACGATAATGATATTCTAAAGCATTTGCACAAACATAATGAGGATGATCTGTTGGAACACCCAACCTCCTACACAACTCTTTGTGGTTATCTTCCATGAGTTCAACTGCATAGAGCATGTTATTGAGCACATGCTCTTCAGAATGATACTTTGTCAAGACTTTAAACAGTTCAACTAAAAAGTTACCATCACCAGCACAGTTGTCGATAAAGGAAGATTCTGGATCTTTAAGAACTTTTTCTGGAAGATCATCAATCATCTTCCGAATAAGTGCAGGAGGAGTAAATACCTCCTGCGTTTTCTTGATACGCTCATCTGAGCGTTCAAGTTTAGATCCATGCTCCTTGTTATGACTGTTCTTAGATGACATTCTTTTCCTCCAAATATTTTACCTCCTCTTCAGTAAAATTGAATTGATCAACAAGGTTGTTATAGTCCTTAATGTGAGGTACTTCCGCATTCTTAATAGCAGGAGTATATCCCGCAGTTTTTTTATAGTTATCAATATAAAACTGAATGAGTTTATTATCAAAAATCTTACTAAGGGCATTCCCCTCTTCTTCTGAAGTAATAGGACACCAAACATTAAGCATACCAACATATCCATTTGAGATAAACTTATGCTTCTTATACGTGCGGGAATATCCTACAATAAACTTCAACACTTCACCAGTAGTAGGAATGACATTTGTACGAGCAATAAAATTACCAGATTGATAAACCTCATACTTACCATCAGGAACATATTCACTCTTGGCAATGTCCTGACCCATCTTCAAGGGAATGCGAGGATGCATTGAATTGGCAATTTTGTTGAGAATAGAATGCTTAAGTGCAGCATCTCCAATGAGAGGAAGACCATCTCGCAAATCCCAAGTAAAAGAACCATCATGAGTAATAACATGAGTTTTACCTTGATATGGTTCATTTGTAAGATGCCAACGGCAAATGGCAACACCTTCGACAAAATAATCATTTGCAGTATAATCGATCAGTTTTAGATTATACTTTGTAGAGAACAATTTAAGGAACTTCTTACCTTTACCAGTTGTACCCAGAACAGAGGAAGGAGTAACCTCACACATGTCTCCACCAGGAGCAGTAAGTTCAAGATGTTGCTCTACAATAATTGGCCAAAGTTTATTGTTTTTTGCCTTCTTAGTGGGATCTTTATAGGGTGGATTAGCAATAATAGCAGTGAACTTCATATCAGGATTCGAATCAACAACATTTACAGCATCATTTATATATTTTACACGATTACGGTGACTATCACAACTCTCCCAAACAGTAATACTATTTGGATCCAGATCCCTTTCAAGAAGGCGAGCAGTATGAGATCCACTAGGATCTCCAAACATATAAATTTTAGATAGATCTTTACAATTATCAAGCATAGAATCCAAAAGATCTGTGGGAATATGCTTTTGCATTTGTGAAGACACGCTGTACTTATCTAATGTTTTTGCCTTAGACTCTTTAAACTGCATTTTTATAGAAGAACTAAGCATCAGGATTTTGCCATTGATTGCATTCTTACCACTAGGATTTTTGGCAATAACTTGTTCAAGAATTTTATAATGATCGCTAGTAATATTTTTATAAACTTCAGTTTCAATAATAGAGTTGATTGTACACACTTTAATATCTTCAGAAATAAGATAAGTCATAACAAGAGGAATAGACTCTAAAAGTGCCTTAACCGTCTTTACCCGTTGTGTTTCTGGATTGTCCGATTTTTCTTTATTTTCTTTTTGCCTGGATTCACAACTTTTATTATTAACACCCACATTATTAGTATTAAGTTGACTGTTATCAATCTCATCGATTAGATTTGTTTCCAAAGCAAAATCGGAAAAATTAATATCATTAAGATCAAGTCTACTTACAATATTAGCAAAACTAGAATTTGTGTCATCACAAGTTGTGGACAAAATTTCATCAATCTTATTCTGATCTAATTGGATAAACCCATTCATCCAATCATTAATACTATCAACAAAGTCTACCATTTCATATTGTGCCAATTCTGGTTCAATGTCAGTTGCTTTTTGATAGGATTCGCAAATAACACGAAGTCCACGTTCTGCATCAAAATCAATAACATCCCAATTATGATCTGCAGATCCTCCACGAAAAGAAAATTGCTCCCAAAACTCTTTTGATTCTCCTCCACGGCAATTGATAACAGTATCAATGTATTTACAAGTCATGCCAAGAACATTAGCACTACAGGTAAGAATAAGTGCTTTAGAATTGCGGGCACAAAAATTATTGATCGTATCTTGATCTTCATTAGTATCTCCAGTAACCACAAGAGTTGGAATATAACATTCTACAATTTTTTTAAAGGCATGACACTCACCAACTCCTTTCATCGCCATCATTTGATAGTTACCTTGGAACAAACGATTATTAAGTCGAAGTCTAGATGTTTCTGGTCCATAAAATTTTACAGCGTAAGCACGAGGAAGAGAATCATAAAGAAACTCAGAATCTTTTCCTTTTTTCTTTTCTTTCAGAGTAAAAATATTACTCATGGCATCTGGATCATCACCAAAAATCTTTTTATATTCTTCACATTCATACTTAGCAAAATGAATCCTCATTTTAGGACGAGGTTTTTCAAAAAGTCCCTTACGAACATCCAATTGCTCATGCCAATACGAATATACAAAACTATTCTCATTGTTAAAATCAGGAGACAGTTTATCTGCTGTGCCAGTGATTAAAAGAAGTTTAACTGTCTCACCATTGGCAGCATTGAGTTTTTCATGCACAGTTGTAAATTGTTCTGCCCTACCACCAACATGTGCCTCATCAAGTGCAATAAAATCAACTTTATAGTTACAAATAGTATTAATACGATTAGAGATACTTTGAACTGTTCCCCAAAGAACAATATTTACACCATCATGTTCCATCCAAAACTCAAGTTCATCTTCCCATTTACTGTCTTGAACATTAATAAGTTTAATAGATGGAAAATATTCTTGATCATCAATCCAACCTTCTTCTGGGGAAGTTGTCCGACAACAAAGAAGAGTCAACTTATAATTAGCACTTACGATATGACTGAGTGTCATGATACATTTCCCAGAACGACATTTAGCGTTCAGGAGAAACTCTTTCCAAATTTCCCATGCAGATTTAATTTTTACAAGAAATTTTTCTTGAAAATGCATAAGATTGAGTTCTTTTGCAGGTTCAACAAAAACGTCATTATACAATTTACTAATAATAAAAGTACAAGTTTGTACAATTTGATCTACAGAAAACTCACTGAGGATAAAACATTCGTTTGAACCCCTACCAGGATTTGAAATACAATTTGGCAACAATTTAAGATCTTTATGACATTTTTTATCACAACCAGATCCAGTTGCAGAAATTCCAAACCAATAAGTTGTATGTTTTTCACCAATAAGATTCCAATATCCAATGAGTTTTGTATACTCTACATCATTGTGCCGCTTTTCTTTCCTAGAATCAATAGTTTGTCCAAAAAAGAACGCTTTAGTGTCCAAGTTAATTAGCAAATAAATCCAAGTATTAATCTTGCCACCACTAAGGTCAAACTCTTTTTTCTCTTGAGGGATAGAATTTTGAAGAATTTGCTTTTGAGGAATAGAATTTTGAAGGATGGGATTTGGAAGAATGGAATTTTGAAGGATGGAAGTAGTCACAAAAGCATGATTCAGAACACAGTCACTATAACCCATAAAAAAGGGGGGTGTCAACCCCCCCGACCAGTTCAAAGACTGTCCAATCGCGCCTTGAGTTCATTGATTTGCTCTTGTTGCTCCTTGATTGCCTCAATTAAGACAGCAACCATGTTCTGATATGCAACAGACTTGACACCATCTGGTCCCTCATGTATCACTTCTGGAAGAATCTTCTCAACTTCTTGTGCAATAACACCAATCTCACGTTCTGGTTGACCAATACGGTTGAAGTATACACCTCTCATACCAAGAACCTTACTGAGAGCATTGCCAATTCCAACAACATTCTCCTTTAATCTAGCATCAGAGTTTGCAGTAATTGTATTTGCAAAAACAGCAGTACCAGTATGACTAATTCTGAATCTCTCTTGAGGACCTAATGTTCCAGAAGATTGAGTAGCAAAAGATAATCCAAATTGTCCAGAAGAACCTTCACCAACACCTTTAATATATCCTCTAATGCCAGCATTTCCAATATCGTTACCTTCAAACTGAATTCCACCATAAGAATAAGCAGATGTTATTGAAGGATCTGTTTGTTTGAAAGTTAAATATTGTCCATTAACATTAGATCCTCCAGTTATTTGTGGATTGGTACTTACAAAAACTTCATTTATGAATGTTGAAACTCCAGTATGGTTAGTAGTATTAAAATTAACTTGCTGAACAAACGTACTAATACCAGTCTCAACTATCCAACCATTAGGAATATTCCAAGTTAAAGAGTTTGTTCTAAACTCTACACTATTTTCAAATAATACAGGACCACTGGCATAGAGAGAATATCCTGCTTTTGCTGATGTAGTCTCAATACCAACATTTTTTGTAGTAGAGATGCCCACACCATCGAATACCCAAACATCAGAGACGTTTGCTAATCCAGAACCATCGCCTTTAAAAGTACCACTCCAAAGACCAACATAATAGTTATCAGCAGTCGATTTTATTGGACCAAATTCATTCCAATTATTATCTTCAGTGTATACCCATCCAAAAGTTCCACCATCTTGTGGTTCTGCATTTATTTTAGAATCACCAATATTACCAGCAATATCTGGTGTCCCAACACCTACACTTATTTCTCTAGCAATTGTTTCTTCACCTTGAATAAGAATACTATTACTTTCAATCGCATCATTGATCGTTACTTTTTCATTAAAAATAGCTGGTCCATTAAATTCTGAGATAATATTATTATCTTTACCACCATCTACTTTAATTCCTCTATTAACAGTTAATTGTTCTGTGGATAAAATATCATATCCAATCGAAGAATTATCACTGGTTATATCTTCACCTCTGATTGTTGGTATTGGTGCATTAGTAAGTAAATCAACACCAGTAGATCCACTAGTAAACTTATTTACAGTGTATGCATTTCCCTTATCATCTAGTCCATTGTAGAATGGAGTACCACCATTGATAGAAGATGATTGGGATAGAATTCTCTCAATATTCTTAAATTGTCTATCTTGTCTAGAAGGAAGAGCAGTAGAGTAGTTTCCAGGACCATATCCAAGATATTCAAAAGTATGACCAGATGCACGAATAATAGAATTTCTTCTAAGTTCAGTTGGTATAAATTTAACTCTTCTAATTACAGATCCTGCTGGGTGAGTTTCTTTTCTTGTTCCAAAAAGTCCACGGAATACACTCAAAGAATTGTTATTTACAACACTTTGATTAATACGCATTATTTCATTATTAACAGTAAAATAATCACCAACTTCCCAACCAATACCAGTTGCATTAGTAACTTCAACAGTATTAATAGAAGGATCATCCAATAATGTTGTTGTAGTCGTTGTTATACCAGCATATCTTGCAACAAGTCTTGATGAAGCATATTCTCTATCACGATCAATAATATCTTTTTGATCATCAAAACCCACAGGGTAAATATATCCATTTTGAGCTGGTGGAAGTACGGTGCTTCCTGATCCAACAAAAACATTAATAGTATTGTTATCAATTACATTTCTAACGTAATAAGTTCTATTATATTGATCAACTAACTCCACACCACTCACAACTATCTTATTACCAGCAGACAATCCATGAGAATTGAATGTTGTTATAGTTGTAATTCCTGTTACATTATTATAATATGTTGAATTGATTCCAATAGATGCTCCAGTTTGATACAAAGTAACATCAGAAAGAATTGCAGAATTAATAGAAAGCAATCCGTTAGTATTAATTGTAGATATTTCTACATTTGTACCGTATTGTGGTTTAAACCATACTGTAGAAGCAGAAGATACTGTTATAGTATGATCATCACCAACATTTAATCCTGTTATTCTGTAAAGGTTATTGTACTGAGAGAATCTAGAATCTCTTATACCCTCAATTCTGAGAACATCATCAACGTTGTTATAAATTTCCTGAACTTGAACATATCCAGAAACCCAACCAGTTGTAGTTCCAACACCAACTACGGTAAGAGTATTGCCAATACCATATGCAGATCCACCATCAACAATTTTTATGTCTGTGATACTTCCATTTACATCTACCTCAACATTCGCTGTTGCATGTTTACCAACAACAGATCCAGCAGCTCCAATTAGACTAGCATTATATAGAACTTGAACCCCTCCAGACCCATCACCATAATTAATTCCTGGATTAATAATACCCAATTTAGTAATTCTATTTAAACCATGATCTGGTTTTGTAGTAATAGTATGGGATGTTCCAGATTGAGAATGTATATCTAAAATTCCAATATTATAGTTAAAACTACTAATAGTATTTTCAATAACTTCTCTAGTCAAACTATGTTGAGGATCATCAGTCTCAGTTAATCCAATTGGAGAAGGTAATGCAAAAGTTCTAGTTTTTTCTGGATTATTTTCTGGATTATCTCTATCAAGTTGGGGATATAAATTCTTTAATGGTTGAGAGAACTTTAGATTGGTAAAAGGATTTACTGTAGGAGAATTTGATGAATCAATTAATGTTAAATGATAAACACCATCTCTAGAATTTGGTACATATTCTTGAATTTCTTCATTTCCATAAATCCAAAAGGTTTTGTCTAATTCTTTTCTCTTAAATCTAGGTAGATCAAGATTCCTTATATTAATATTTGAAGTAAATAGTCCAGTATTTGTAGATATTCCAATATTAAAGGATTTTCTTGTTGGTATATCTAATACCCTGTAAATGCCATTATATCCAGTATTAGCAGATCCAGTAATATTCTGAGATGAAATAATATTTTCAATTTCTACATATGAATCTACAGATAACTGGTGAGGAGTATCAGTAAATATTGTTGCAATGCCAACAGAGGAATCATGAACAGCATTATTAATAAATCTTGGATTTCTAAATTCAGAAGTATTGGTTAAAGTTACAGAACCAATGCTCATAAACTTTGCAACTTCAGCATCACTAAATCCACTAGTTGTGTTTGATTCTTGTAAAACAAAAGAATCTTCAGGTGGTCTAGCAACAACAATACTATCCTTAGGTATTACGTATCTTACCTTATAAATTTTACTTTCTAAAGATCTATTATCTGGTGTTCTAGAAATATATGATTTTGAAGTTGCTTTACCCAAAGAAGGAAGTCCTAGTCCCACAACTGTACTGTAAATAGTATTTGAAGTAGAACTTACATTAACATACCACTGACCTCTAGATTCATCATATTGGATTGGATGACCAATATCTCCAGATTTTTTATCAGAAACTCTAGATTCTATCCTTAAAATTCCACCTTTATTATTAACAGTTATAGCAGATTCACTAGTACTATCATCAAGTGTTCTTGCCAACTTAATTTGATCATTGTTAACACCAGTTGTAATAGCATAATAAACATTATTGTTAGAAATTCCATCTGGAAGTTCACCATCATCACTTAAAATACGAATAGTTTCTCCAGTCTCAAATAAATGGGGTTCTGTTAAAGTAAGAATATTTGAACTTATACTATTAATGCCAATATTTGTTCTTCCAACTGTTGCTATTTTAATAGAAGATGACTCATATATACCAGATCCTTGGGTATCTGGCATTACAATCTTTGCATATCTTTCTTGATTATTGATTACAACTTTTAATTTATCTTCAAATTTAGAACCTATTCTATAACCCTCAACAACTGATTTTGGTGGTAAATCCCTATCCAATTCATTGTATAGATACAATCTAGTAGAATCTGCCTGTCCTATGGTGATCTCAACATCAATAGCACCATATTCAATAGTTACTTCTTCGGAGTCTATTGCTTGTGGTGGTAGGAAATGTGTAATATATCCAGTATCATCTCTAGGGAACGCTTCTTTTCTAAATCCACTACAAACTAAAGCTTTTGCACCAAAGTTTGAGTTTGAGTTTGTAATTGATAGGTCACCACCAGACTCAGAAATATAATGATTACCGAAACCAATTGAGAATACAGATACTAACTGTAAGAATGCATTATTAGATGCTTTAATATGGAAAGTATCATAAGATGGTTTATATATTGCTAGAGAATTTGTATGTAAGTTTGGTACACTAACAGAATCCTCGTATGCTCCAGAAGAAGTATTATATTTTACAAAGGCATTATCATCCTTCTGAAGTCCAATTGCAGTAAATTGTGCAACAACCATAGATCTAAATCCATCAGATTTAGACCCATCTGCATGTAGACCATTCATACCATAAACTGATCTTAGAGAACAGTTAAAGATATATGGAGAAGCAGAAGTTACTGTATCTACAGTAATGTTTAGAGTTGGAGATCCAGAAATTATTGTTGGTAATGGATCTACTGGTGGATTTGATACAGTATATGTAATTGTTGTTGGATCTTCAACACTTCTAATAACAAAAGAACCATTATATCCAGATGCTGGAACTCCCTCAATTCTTATTGGAGTGTCTACATCAAGACCATTAATAGGTTCTAAAATATCTACTGTAATTATATTTGATGTGTTAACGCCATCACCAGACTTAATGCTGGTTATACCAATATTTTGTCCTGTTGAACCAACAATTCTATATTCATCAATTTTTGATTGAATATCAACATCAACACTTGGAAATACTGGTGTAATTTCTCTTCCGCTAGAAGGTCCATAAACTAAACCAATTTTTTCATAATATAAATCAAGATCAGTTTTTGTTGTATTATAATTTAAATTTGAATCATCAAAAGATACTGGATTGACACCATCAGCATACTCAAAACAAGTAAGTTTATGGTGAGAATAATTTGGTACTGATAGATTTAATCCATAGTCCTTATAAACTAAAGAATTTGGATCTGCATCAAAGAAAGTAAATTGATTAAAGTAACAAGTTCCTGTTACCCTAAACAAGCAAGTTGGATCAACAGTATCATCTTGTGGATTAGGAACAAATCTTGGACGAATTTTTGTTTTACGAAGATCTAAACCAACAATAGATGTACCGCGAGGAATAATTACTCCACCATAAACAGAGTTCATTTTATAGAGAGAATTATTCTCATCATTTACGTCAAAATTAGTATCTAAATTAAATCCTTCAAGAGAATTTGAGTATGAACCTCCTCTAGTCAACCAATTATTGCCACTAACAGGAGCATCATGAATGGGTATCCATCCAGGTCTATTATCAATTAAATGCTCACCAGGATAAACAATAACAGTTGTTCTGCTAAATCTATCATTATCTAAACCCACTTGATAGGAAAATCTGGCAGCCTCAATTAATGCCCTTTGAATTGTTTTAAAAGGTCTAACCAAAGAGTTACCTTGATTTTCAATACTATCTGTGGAATCAATACTTGAGGGATCTACGTAAAGAATGTCCCCTCTACTATTCTTTAGAAAATTATCTAAGCGACTAAGACCCATTTTTATACACTAGTTGCTGTTATTATAATTTATTTATTCATAACAAACTACTGATTATTATTTTCTAAAATATATTCTACAGTATTTGCAATATCATTCATCGCATCTCTTAAATAAGGTCTTTGTCCAGATTCTTGGCGTCTCATTGATTTATTATCATCAGTAAGCGTCCAACGCCATTGCTTCATACCACTAGAATACCAGAGTTTAATATTCATATTTCAATCAAGTTCAGCAAGAAGTTCTTCGTTTTCCAATTCCATTTCAAAAAAACATGGGTGACATTCTTCCATTACCAAATAACCAGATGCTCTAAACATATATTCATTATCAAAGATTCTTCCATAATCATTTGCCCATGCCTGAAAGTATGCTATATTATTTTCCTCATCATCAGTCAAATCATCCCATGTAAAAGGAACATTGTTTATAAAATACATCTTCACAACTCTTTTGATTGATTCAACTTCTAACCAACAATAAGATTTTGTGAGTTTGTATTTCATACTACTAAATTCTTTTTTAATATTTAGTTTTGTAGGAGGGCGCTCCCATATAAGAAAGACCTTTAATATTCCCCCCAAGTGCGAGTAGGGAGACTTGAACTCCCACGGGCGTAATGCCCAACAGATTTTAAGTCTGGTGTGTCTACCGATTCCACCATACTCGCATTTTGGTAGGACTGCTGAGAATTGAACTCAGTTCACACCGTTATAAGCAGTGGGCCTTAACCAATAGGCGACAGTCCCGTTTGGTAGGAGTAGGGAGACTTGAACTCCCACGGGCGTAATGCCCAACAGATTTTAAGTCTGGTGTGTCTACCGATTCCACCATACTCCCGTGAAGTTGACTTGACTATCATAGGATGGAATCTTACGATTGTCAAGTTATTGTATCATTCCTCGTATGTGGGTGGATGATACTTCAGATACTCAAGAAAGGTCATTTTCATTTCCTTCTGAGTCATGCCGCAGTGCTTTGCTGCTGCGGGTAGAGTCATTTTAGCATGGAATAATGCTTCGTTTGCTTCTTGGACGTTTTGTGGTGTTGTTTTTACCTTTTGTTCAATTAGTGAACTTTTGTCAATTCCTTGATACATCATAGTGGAGCATAGGCAAGGACATCTTCTTCCACTGTAGCACGAACAAATTGTAGGACATTCATGAACTGATCTGTGGTTTCACACACAAGTTCCTGTTCTGTACCTTCATTAGAATAGATGTAAATTGTTTTGCGGGTTGGATCTACTACACATCGTGTCAGGTACTCATCTTGCATTTGGAGTGCTTTGCGTTGAATGCCCTGTCATTGTAGCAGACCTTTGAGCGGTAGTCAACCACCCAGTTTTTCCATGAGTGCCTCGACTTGCTTGGTCAACAAATCTATTTTAGCATTTTGTTCTTCAATTGTCTTCTGTTGCTCCTTAAATGCTTCAATAAAAACACCAGCGAAATTACCATATGCAACAGATTTAATTTCATCACCTTGCCCATTTACTAACTCAGGAAATACTTTTTCAACTTCCTGTGCAATCACACCAATTTGGTGTGGATTATCTTCTAAATCATTTCTATCATATTCAACACCTCTTAAAGATAAAACTTTATCAAGAGCATTATCAATTTGTTTTACATTATCCTTAAGTCTAGAATCAGAGTTTGCAGTAACATTACCACCAACATTTAAATTACCATTTCCTGCATTAAATGTATAATTTGCATTAGTAAAGTAAGACTCTGCCGTTCCTGGTGCCGCATTATTACTATTAACAAAAGTAGGATACCAAAGACCAGTTGTTGTTCTTTGAGTTAATAGTGCATCTGCGGTCAGTGAATTAGATGGAGTAAATACATTTGTAGTTACTGCAGTAACTCTTCCATTTGAATCAACAGTAATTGTTGGAATTTCTGTCGCAGAACCATAATTACCAGATAATCCCGCAAAAGTGGGAAGACTCACTGCCAAATTAACATCGGCAGTTCCATCAAAAGATACTGGACTTGCTGTAGTTACATCACCACTGACACTAAAGTTCCGAGGATTTAGTAATTTTGTTGCTGTATTAGCATTTCCAGTAATTGGTGCTGATATATTTGCTGCTGTTATATTATCAGCGTAGATATGCTTCCATCTTATTCCATTTGTTCCCAAGTCAAAAGTAGAATCTGCAGATGGTCTAAGTCCAATTTCATTAAATCTTACGATTGGAGTCAGTTGTTCTGGGGTAACTGCAGAAGCACCAGTTTTTAAATAGAAATCCAAATAAACTGGATTAGACAAATCATCTGTATTACAAACTATTCTTGCAGAATTTCCAGTTGCTCCAGTAGGAGGATTGGTAGGATCTTCCGCTAAACCATCTTTATGATTAAAGGTGATGTTTGCATTACCATATCCATCATTAATAGTAAGAGCAACTCCACGATTATTTCTTCCAGCAACTAAATCACCATCAACTATTAAGTCCTTAGCAGTAGGATTCCATCTAAGACCACCATTTGCTTTTACATTTTGATAAGATGCACCGCCATTATCTACAAAAGTAATAAATCTGTCTGTTGTTCCAGTTGCTTCTGTGGTTACCTTTACTTTATCTGCCTGAGCAACAGTAGCAGTACCAAAATTAACACCAACAGGTGTTACTCCAGTAATTCTTCCTTTTTCATCAACAGAAAAAGTAGGAATTTCTGTTGAAGATCCGTAACTAGCTGATGTAACTCCAGTATTTGTTAAACTTCCATTCAATACAACATCACCAGTACCATCAAATGATACTAGTGGTGATGTTAAATCATTACCAAGACTAAAGTTCCTAGCATTAGTTAATGCATCAGCAAAGGCAACTGTAGCAGCAGAGAAATTAATATCTAACTCTTGAGCACCTGTAATTCTTCCTTTTTCATCTACGGAAATTTGAGCAACTTTTGATGTTGTTCCATAAGTTGCAGATGTAACTCCAGTATTGACAAGACTTCCCTTCAATACAACAGGACCAGTACCATCAAATGATACTAGTGGTGATGTTAAATCATTACCAAGACTAAAGTTCCTAGCAGTTTCTAATGCTGTTGCTGTATCAGCATTTCCAGTAATTTGTCCACTAAATGTAGTTGCATATACAGTTGCCCACTTAGCATTAGAAGTTCCAAGATTTAAAGCATTATTACTTAGCGGTCTAAAAGCATTATTATTAGAATCTAATCTGACTCCTTGAGTGTATGTTACTGGATCATTATCATTAGCACCTTGTCCAGCTACTTGAATATCAACTAGACCATTGCCTCCATCAGAAGTTAAATTAATTTTTGCCGCACCATCACCACCAATAACGTATTTATCTCCTCCTGAATTATAATAACACCCAGATCTAAGTGTTAAATTTCCACCACCATCATTCCAGGAAAGTCTTTTTTGTCCACCACTATCTAGCATCAGTGCTCCAGATACGCCATTTAACCAAATAGCAGCTTCATCCTTTTGTCTGGCATCTGCATTGCTAAGTATTAAAGTATCTTTATTTGGATTGTATGTAATTGCACCATCAGTATATAAAGTCTCGTAAACTGCAGGACTAGCTGCATTATTACCATCAACAAAAGTTAGATTAAAAGCAGCATTTGTTGCAATGGATTCGGTTTTTATTTTATCTGCTTGAGCAACAGTAGCAGTACCAAAATCAATAAGAGTATCAGTTACACCTGTTATTCTTCCTTTTTCATCAACATCAAATACAGGAATTTGTGTAGAAGATCCATAAGTTGCAGATGTAACTCCAGTATTAACTAAATTACCCTGCAAAACAACATCACCAGTACCATCAAATGATACTAGTGGTGATGTTAAGTCATTAGCAAGACTAAAACTTCTTGATGTTGTTAATGCATCAGCAAAAGCAACTTGTGCTTGAGTTACATTAATAAGAGTATCAGTTACACCTGTTATTCTTCCTTTTTCATCAACATCAAATACAGGAATTTGTGTGGAAGATCCATAAGTAGCGGATGTAACTCCAGTATTAACTAGATTAGCGTTTAATATTACATCATCAGTTCCATTAAAACTAACTATTGGAGATGTTAAGTCATTAGCAAGACTAAAACTTCTAGATGTTGTTAATGCATCAGCAAGAGCAACTTGTGACCCCGCGAAATTAATCTGAGTATCAGTTACACCTGTTATTCTTCCTTTTTCATCAACATCAAATACAGGAACTACTGTAGCGGATCCATAAGTTGCAGACGTAACTCCAGTATTAACTAGATTACCATTAAGAACAACATCATCAGTTCCATTAAAAATAACTATTGGAGATGTTAAGTCATTAGCAAGACTAAAACTTCTAGATGTTGTTAATGCATCAGCAAAAGCAACTTGTGCTTGAGTTACATCAAGAAGAGTTTCAGTTGCTCCAGTAATTCTTCCCTTTTCATCAACATCAAGTACAGGAATTTGTGTAGAAGATCCATAAGTTGCAGATGTAACTCCAGTATTGACAAGACTTCCCTTCAATACAACATCATCAGTTCCATTAAAACTAACTAATGGGGAAGTAAGATCATTAGCAAGACTAAAGTTTCTTGATGTTGTTAAAGAATCTGCTTTAGCAACTTGAGCTTCTGCAAAATTAATCTGAGTATCAGTTACACCTGTTATTCTTCCTTTTTCATCAACATCAAATACAGGAACTTGTGTTTCAGATCCGTAACTAGCAGACGTAACTCCAGTATTAACTAGATTGGCATTTAATATGACATTAGCACTTCCATCAAAAGATACCGTTGGAGATGTTAAATCATTAGCAAGACTAAATTCTCTCGCAACAGTTAGAGAATTTGCAGTTGCTACGGTTGCAGTTCCAAAATCAATAGCAACATCTACTACATTAGTAATTCTTCCCTTTTCATCAACATCAAATTGTGGTACAGCAGTAGATGTACCATATTTATTTGAAGTAACTCCAGTATTAACTAGATTAGCGTTTAATATTACATCATCAGTTCCATTAAAACCAACTAATGGAGAAGTAAGATCATTAGCAAGACTAAAGTTTCTTGATGTTGTTAAAGAATCTGCTTTAGCAACTTGAGCTTCTGCAAAATTAATATTAGTGTTAACTACATTAGTTATTCTACCTTTTTCATCAACATCAAATACGGGAACTTGTGTTTCAGATCCGTAACTAGCAGACGTAACTCCAGTATTAACTAGATTAGCATTTAATATTACATCCTCAGTACCATCAAAAGATACTAGTGGTGATGTTAGATCATTAGCAAGACTAAAGTTTCTTGCATTCTTTAATGAATTTGCAGTTGCAACATTTGCTTCACTAAAATCAATAGCAACATTTACCGCAGTAGTAATTCTTCCTTTTTCATCAACAGAAAAAGTAGGAATTTCTGTTGGAGATCCGTAACTAGCTGATGTAACTCCAGTATTAACTAGATTAGCGTTTAATATTACATCCTCAGTACCATTAAATCCAACTAATGGGGAAGTAAGATCATTAGCAAGACTAAAGTTTCTTGATGTTGTTAAAGAATCTGCTCTGGATACTTCTGTAGTAGATACATCTGTTATTCTACCTTTTTCATCAACAGTAATTATTGGTATAGTTATTGGATTACCATAAGTTGCAGAGGTAACTCCAGTGTTAACTAGATTAGCATTTAATATGACATTGGCAGTTCCGTCAAAATTTACTATTGGAGATGTTAAATCATTAGCGAGACTAAATTCTCTTGCAGTCTCTAATTTAGTTGCAGAATCTG
>Ga0213866_10001207_pt1 | contig 19485 bp, 16 predicted proteins | sample PICome_11_FD_160079 | JGI IMG/M metagenome (GOLD analysis project Ga0213866, IMG submission 160079) | Coastal seawater microbial communities near Pivers Island, North Carolina, United States - PICO284 | ecosystem: Environmental > Aquatic > Marine > Coastal | place: USA: North Carolina...
ACTCGCGAGTCCTCATCACCTCTGCGTCGCGCTACGACGTGGCGATCGCTGCCATGACCGACTGCCCGAGGCTTGAGTTGGTCCTCGTGGTCGGTGGTACAGCAGCCGGAATCGATACGTCTGACGATCGCATCCTCGACTACGAGACCGCTGTCTCCCAGTACTCGACCGACCCGATACCTGACGAGCGCCTCGGCACCCCGATGCTCTACTCCTCGGGGACGACCGGCCGCCCGAAGGGCATCCTGCGGCCGCTTCCCGACGAGCCACCAACGTTCGAGATGCCGCTGTATGCGTTCCTCCGGAACCTTTGGCAGTACCGGGAGGGAATGATCTACCTCTCCCCCGCCCCGCTTTACCACTCCGCTCCACAGGCCGCCGTTGCGCTCACGATCAGCGCTGGCGGGACGGCGATCATCATGGAGCGCTTCGACCCGGCCGAGTACCTCCGGCTTGTCGAGCAGTACGGCGTCACTCACAGCCAGCTCGTGCCAACCATGTTCAGCCGGATGCTGAAGCTGCCCGAGGAAGAGCGGCTGGCGCCGGACCTGTCGACGCTCGAGATCGCCGTCCACGCTGCGGCGCCCTGTCCGCCGCAGGTGAAGGAGCAGATGATCGACTGGTGGGGACCGATCATCCACGAGTATTACGGAGCCACTGAGGGGCTCGGATTCGCTGCGTGCAACAGCGAAGAGTGGCTCGCTCATCGCGGCACAGTTGGCAAGATTGTGCTTGGCGACGTCCACATCCTCGACGACGAGGGCAACGAACTCCCGCTGGGCACGCCCGGCACGATCTGGTTCGTGACCGCCACGCCGTTCGAGTATCACCGCGACGAGGAGAAGACCGCCGAGGCCACATCGGCCGATGGGACGATGACCACGGTGAACGACGTCGGCTATGTCGATGACGACGGGTTTCTTTATCTCACCGACCGGGCAACGTTCATGATCATCTCGGGCGGGGTGAACATCTACCCGCAGGAGACCGAGAACCTGCTGATTACCCACCCGAAGGTCGCTGATGCAGCCGTCTTTGGTGTCCCGAACGAAGACCTTGGCGAGGAGGTCAAGGCCGTAGTCCAGCCGCTCGACGGCATCGACGCCAGCGACGAGCTGGCTGCCGAACTCACGGCGTTCTGCGCCGAACACCTCTCACGCCAAAAGGTGCCGCGCTCGATCGACTTCCGCGTCGAACTTCCACGCCTACCGACCGGCAAGCTTTACAAGCGCTTGCTGCGCGACGAGTTCTGGGAAGGCCACGAGAACAAGATCCTCGGCTGACCTCATCGCAGCATCAATTGGACTGTCAACCGAGGCCAGCGACAAGGTTCTGGGGTGGGCCGCCTGTCTTGCCGTCCATGCCCGTGTTACCTCTCGCTTCAGTGAGCAGCCCCTCAACGACGGCGCCGAGCGCTGTCGGGTCGTCAAGCGGACTGACCGAGGGCCCGCGCACCCACGGCTCGGCCACGGCGAGGAAGTCGCCTGAGGCCTCGAAGACGCGGCCGGTGACGCCCGCCGCTTCCTCCGAGCACAGCCAGGTGACAATCGGGGCGATCCACTTCGGTGATCGACGCTCAGCATCTTCCTCGGTCTCGGGTGCCGGACCGAGATCCTCGGTCATGCGGGTGAGCGCCACCGGGGCAACCGCATTGACCGTGACGCCATAGCGAGCGAGTTCAAGTGCGGCGATATTGGTGAACGACGCAATGCCAGCCTTGGCCGCTCCATAGTTGGTTTGGCCCGGGTTGCCGTAAATACCTGACACCGACGAGGTGTTGACGATGCGGCCGCTTACGGCGTCGCCGGCCTTAGACCTTTCACGCCAGTAGGCGGCAGCGTGGCGGGCTGGAGCGAACGTGCCCTTGAGGTGCACGGCGATCACTGCGTCCCACTCGTCTTCGCTCATGTTGGCGAGCATCCGATCACGCAGAATGCCGGCGTTGTTGACGACACCGTGGAGGTCGCCAAAAGCCTCGATCGCTTGGGTGATCATCTGCTTCGCACCCACGTAGTCGGCGACGTTCTCACCGTTGGCGATGGCTTCACCGCCCGCAGCGGTGATCTCCGCCACTACCTCTTGCGCGGGCGACAGCGAACCTCCCTCGCCGTGACGATCACCGCCGAGGTCGTTCACCACGACCTTGGCGCCGTGGCGCGCCAGGCTCAGCGCATGTTCACGACCGATACCGCGCCCAGCACCAGTAACGATGACGACTCGACCTTCGCAGAGATTGCTCATAACCTCAGACCGTAGGCTTGCCGATGTGTCTCAAAGCGAACCGACGAGTCGACGATCACTGATTGCCGGATCGGTCGGAGCCGCTGCGGCAGTCGTATCCTCAAGCAAGTGCTCAAGCAGCTGATCGCCGATGTCGTCATCGTGGGTGGCGGCCCCGCCGGTGCCGCTGCGGCGATCGAACTCACTAGGTCTGGGCGATCGGCCGTTTTGATCGACAGAGCCAAGTTCCCGCGTGACAAGTGCTGCGGCGACGGGCTCACTACGCTGGCGCTTCGCGAGCTGGAGTACGTCGGCGTTTCCCCAGGTGACGTCACCGATTGGATGGCCATCGGCGGCGCCACCCTGCGATCACCATCGGGGCGGCGAGTCCAAGTGCCCCTCCCAGGCGATGGCCTCTACGCCGCCGTCGCCCCACGCATGCAACTCGACGCGGCGATCCTCGCCCGAGCCGACAAAAACGGCACCACGGTCTGTGAAGGCTGGGCCTTTTGCGCGCTCGAACAGCGCGACGACCAAGTTGAGGTCACTGCGACTAACGGCAGCGATGAACTCGTCGTCCGGGCCCGCTACGTCATCGCTGCCGACGGAATGTGGAGCCCGGTGCGCAAGTCGCTCGGTGCCAACATCGACCGCTACCTGGGAGAGTGGCACGGATTCCGCCAGTACACCCGCAACGTCACCGGTCCGGCCGCCGACCAGCTCTACGTGTGGTTCGAACCCGATCTGCTGCCGGGTTACGCATGGTCGTTCCCAATCCCCGGCGGTCGGGCCAACATCGGGTTCGGCGTGCTGCGCGACGGATCTCGCTCCGGCAAGGAGACCAAAGCCATCTGGGCCGATCTGCTCACGCGTCCCCACATTGTCGAGGCCCTTGGCCCCAACTACGAACTCGAAGATCGTCACACGGCCTGGCCGATTCCAGCCCGGGTCGACGAACTGCCACTCGCTATCGGGCGCGTGCTATTCGTCGGCGATGCCGCAGCAGCAGCCGACGTCATGACCGGCGAGGGAATCGGCCAAGCCCTGCTCACCGGGCGTCTCGCAGCCGAGTCGGTCATCGGTGCGGGCGCGCTCCAACCCGAGTACGCCGCCGACACGTATCAGCGCAAGGTTCGGCACCATCTGTTCGCTGACCACCGCATTTCCCTATGCCTCAGCAAGGTGCTCTCGAGAGAATGGGGTGCGCGTGGAGCGATCCGGGTCGTCGCTGGTAGCGGGGAGTGGGGCAAGCGGAACTTCGCTCGCTGGATGTTCGAAGATGAGCCCCGTGCTGTCGTGCTCACCACGTCCCGCTGGCATAGGGGTTTCCTGTCCCGGCCGGGCGCCTACCGCATCTGAACGACGCTCTGAGATCGAATGGAACTCGATTCGAAACCACCTCCGCTGAAGCGACCCACACGCCAGGTGCGCCGCTAGTACATCTCCCAACATGGGTCTCAATCCCTGGAGTCGATCCGATTGGGTAGATCAGCGTCGTGGCGGTGAGGTGGCGGCGCCCAGTACTCGGCACCATCAATGTTGACGGCGATGCCGTGGAAGTCGATGTCGTCCGGCTCGTCGGGCGCCTCGGACACCGCCACGAACTCGTCCCGCTTTGGGCCTTCGTAGATCTCGCTGATCGCAAGCATCGCGCCGGCCATGGCCGCTCCTGCGACGCCGCCCTTTCGGCGGCCGGCCTCAATCGCTGACAGCCGACGAGCAGCGGCCGCCTCGGCGGCGGCCCGCTCGGCGAACTCAGGGTCCAGCGGCTCTGGCAGCAACCCACCCCCGTCGGATGTAAGTATCACGCCGTCGCCGGTTTCGTCGGGCACGACCGGATCGTAGGTCCAGAAGCCGATATGTTCACGACGCGATGAACGACGGGCAACCCGACTCCAACGTCAACGCCGAGTCCCTACCTCCCACGCCTACAGGCATCAACGTCACGACCTCAGCGCCAGAGGGAGCGCCGATGGATCACGCAGCCGCCGCCGAGACGGTTGAGCGGATCTTCTTCGAGACCCGCAAAATTATCGTCGGTCAGGAACGCCTACTCGAACGGTTATTGGTTGGCCTGCTCTGCCGCGGTCACTGCCTCCTCGAATCAGTCCCTGGGCTCGCCAAGACCCTCGCCGCCGAAACGCTCGCCGAAGTGGTGGGCGGCTCATTCGCTCGTATCCAGTTCACGCCCGATCTGCTGCCGTCCGACATCGTCGGCACCCGGATCTACCGTTCTGGCAGCGAGACCTTCGACGTCGAGCTCGGGCCCGTGTTTGTGAACTTCCTTCTCACTGACGAAATCAACCGGGCGCCAGCCAAAGTGCAGTCGGCTTTGCTCGAGGTGATGGCTGAACAGCAAGTCACGATCGGTGGCGTCACTCACGAAGTGCCACGACCTTTCTTCGTCGTTGCCACCCAAAACCCGATTGAGTCGGACGGCGTCTACAACCTGCCTGACGCACAGCGTGACCGTTTCATGATGAAGATCGTCCTTGATCACCCCAGTGCCGAGGAGGAGATGACGATCCTCGACCGCATGGGGGTGCAGAACGCTACGCCGCAGCCCGAACAGGTCGTGGCCCTCGAGGAACTGATCGGACTCCAAGAGCGGGCCGACGCCGTCTTCGTCGACCGATCAGTCAGTCAGTACGCGATCGATCTCGTGCAGTCCACGCGCCGCCCTGATCTCTGGGGACTTGATGATATTCAGTCGATCATCGGGCTTGGCGCAAGCCCTCGCGCCACGATCAACCTCGTACGTGGCGCCCGCGCGATGGCCCTCGTTCGCGGCCGCACGTACGCCACACCGCAAGACGTCTTCGACCTCGCCCCAGAAATCCTGCGCCATCGTCTTCTACTCACGTACGACGCGCTGGCGCAGGAGATCACCGTCGACCAAGTCGTCCAACGAATTCTTGCGACGGTGCCGGCGAACTGGGTCTCGCCCAAGCCGAACGACGTGTTCAAGCAGGGCTGACGATGGCAAAGTCGGGCGTTGCTCACGCAGCGCAGGCCGTCCCAGCAGCGAGATGGACCGTGGGGCCGACACCACCGACAGTCGCCGAGATGGTGCGGTCGCTCGAACTCACCATCACGCGTCGTCTCGACGGAGTGCTCCACGGCCACCACGAGGGCCTCACCCCCGGCCACGGGTCGGAGCCCGGCGAGTCACGGGTGTACCAACCCGGCGACGACGTCCGACGCATCGACTGGAATATCAGTGCTCGAACCAACGACACGTACGTGCGCGAACAGATCGCTGATCGAGACCTCACTGCGTGGATGGTCCTCGACACGTCAGCCGCCATGCGTTTCGGCACGACGGACAACGACAAAGCTCAGGTTGCTACTGCCGCTGCAGCCACGGTCGGGTTTCTCACCGCACGCAACCAGAACCGCTTGGCAGCAGTACTCGTGGCCGGACCCGAGCTCCGCGTACTGCCCCCTCGTTCGGGCGCCGATCAGGTGCGGGCGATCCTCACCGCCGCAGCCATGAGCCCGGACTCGGCCGGTCGCGGACCCGGCGATCTGGCCGGGGCCCTCGCCAGGGTCGACGCGCTCGCCCGCCGCCGCGGCTTCGTCACGGTCATCAGCGACTTCTCGTCCGGTGCTCTGACACCGACCGACGCACCGGCATGGCGCGAGCCACTCGGACGACTCGGCATCCGACACGATCTCCTCGCCATCGCCGTCGACGATCCACGCGAGCATGAGATCCCCCCCATCGGACTCGTCACGCTCGCCGACCCGGCCACCGGCAGAGAGCGCGAAGTACGCGTGACAGCCGACGTCCAACGGCGATTCGCCGCGGAGGCAGCGGCTGAACGGGTCCGCCGACAGGACGCGATCGGGCGCGCCGGCGCTGAGCTGATCGAGCTGTCGACTGCCGACGACTGGCTCAGCAGCATCGTCCAACACGTTCAGCGCAAGCGGGTGCAGAGGATCCGTGGCGGGGTGATCTGACATGGACCTGTTCACCGGCGACATCGACTTCCTCGTCCCCGGGCGGCTATGGCTGCTACTCGTCGTGGCCGTTCTCGGCATCGGTCACATTGCCGTGTCGCGTTGGCGCCGCACCGCCCAGGTCAGCTTCACTCGTGTCGATCTACTCGACCGCGTCGCCCCCGGCCGACCCGGGTGGCGACGGCACGTTGTTGCGGGCACCCAGCTGCTCGGCCTGACCTTCGCCGTCATTGCGATCGCGCGACCGGTCGACATCACGACAGAGCGCACACGGAGCGAGGGCCGCATCGTCGTGTTGTTCGACGTATCGCTCTCGATGGAGGCAACCGACGTGGACCCCGATCGTCTCACAGCGGCTAAGGAGGCTGCGCAAAGATTTGTCAACGAGGTCGATGACGATGTCGAGGTCGGGTTGATTTCCTTCGCTGGCGTAGTCACTGTCGAGGTGCCGCCGACCCTTGACCGGGCATCGCTTCGCCGCCGCATCGACGCCCTCGAACTTGACCTATCGACCGCCATCGGCGATGCCCTGAGCACCGCCAGCCGGCTGCTCGTGGCGGCAGGCAACGACGACCCGGAGGCTGCGAACATCGCCCCTGGCGCGATCGTGCTGCTGTCGGACGGCGAGACGACCGTCGGACGCCCGACGATCGAAGGTGCCGCTGAGGCCGCCGATGCGGACATCCCAGTGTTCACAATTGCGTTCGGCACCGACGAGGGCGTGGTGACTGATCCGGTATCGGGCGACATCGTGCCCGTGCCGGTCCGGCCAGCCGAATTGCTTGACGTCGCCAAACTCACCGGCGGCGAAGCTTTCGAGGCTGAGACCGGCAACGAGCTCGCCGACGCCTACGAGTCGATCCGCAGGTCCCTCGGCGACACGCTCGGCGAGGAAATCGTAACCGTCACCGAGAACACCTGGCGTTGGACCCTCGCGTCGTTCTCGACGTTCGCCACTGCCTGGCTCTTCGGACTCTGGTGGCTCCGCGGGATGATCTGAGACCAGACGCGAGCTCACGGATGCGTTAGATCAGCTCTTTGAGTTGCTCGACCGTCGTGACCGGATCGGCGCCGACCGGGTTAATCGATAGGTGGGTCACACCGGCCTCCTTGAAGGCGGCGATCCGCTCCTTCACGTAGCCTTTCGGGCCGACGAGGTTCGTGTTGGCGAGCATCTCGCGAGGAACAAGCGCAGCGGCTTCATCCTTCTTGCCATCAAGGTAGTTGTCTTGGATCGCTATCGCCTCGTCGACATAGCCGTACTTCTTCATGATTGTGTTGTAGAAGTTTTTGTCGCGAGCGCCCATGCCACCTACATAGAGCGCAACGCTCGGACGGGCAAAGTTGAGGATCTGGTCAGCCTTGTCGTCGACCAGGTCATCGCCAATCGCCACCATTCCTCCGGCCGAAATCTGCAACTGACCGAGATCAGCGTCGCGCTCAACGGTTCCGGCTTTGATGTCATCGCCCCACACGTTGTGGAACTTCTCAGGGTCAAAGAAAATCGGCAGCCAACCGTCGGCGATTTTGGCGGTCTCCTTCACAGACAAACCCATGAGGCTCGCCCAGAAGATCGGAATGTCGTCACGAACCGGGTGGTTGATGATCTTTAGTGGTTTGCCAAGACCCGTACCTTCACCCTCAGGCAGGGGGACCGTGACGGTCTTGCCCTCGTACACAATGCGCTCACGGCGCAGGCACATGCGGGTGACGTTGATGTAATCGCGAATGCGTGGCATCGGCTTCTCATATGGCACACCATGGAATCCCTCAATCACCTGCGGTCCGGACGCACCGAGGCCCAAGATGAACCGGCCGTTCGACACGAAGTCGAGACCCGCAGCGGTCTGCGCCATGCAGGTGGCCGTTCGCGAATAGACGTTCATGATCGCCGCGCCAATCTCGATCGTTTCGGTCTTCGCAGCGAGGTACCCCATCTGGGAGACGGAGTCGAAGCTGTACGCCTCGGGAACCCACACGACATCGAGGCCGGCCTTCTCCAGATCGACGACCTTTTGGACGTCGGCATGGAAATCGCCCGAGTAGTTGATCATCATCGACAGCTTCATCATGCTGACGTTAGGTCGCGACCATCAAGATTGAGCAATCCGAGCACCGCGCTTTCCGTCGCGCGTGGCAGACTCAGCGGTCGTGCAAGCGAGCTGGTGGGCAGAGCGACGCTTCGGGATCTCGATCGAGGCCAGCCTTGCGAGTGTTCCTTCTTGGGCGCCGCTCGGCGCAGACCCACACCACTACGCCGAACATCTGTCCGGATCGGGTAGCGATGCGAGCCCGCTGCCCGAGGTCCTCGCCCACCACCGCGACCGATGGGGCCACGTCGAGCACTATCGCGACTTTGCCAAGTTGCTGACCTTTGACAAGTTTGATGCCGAACGGTGGGCCGAACTCGTTCGAGCTGCGGGTGCTGGGTTCGCCATCGCCACCGGCCAGCACCACGACGGCTGGACGTGGTGGGATGCCCCCTCATCCGAGCATCGACTCACCGAGTGTGGGCCTAAGCGCAACATCATCGCCGAATTGGCCGCTGCGTTCGAACGCAACGCGATTCCGCTTGCGGCATCGCTGTCGCTTGCTTCGGTCGGTCCCAGCCGAGCCGAGATCGATACCGTCCACGCGCAGGCGGCCGACCTCGTCAGTCGACTCGGCGTCGTCGGGCTGTGGGCCAGCGACGCTGCCGGGCCGCGCGACGCCTGGCGAGGCACCGAGTTGCTCAAGCGGCTCCGAGCGATCGAACGCGGCGTGGTCCTCAACGACGGGTGGTTCGCGCCGCTCGCCGACAGCACCGACTCGTCACCGATCGTCGCCACCCACGTCGGCCACCTACCAGAGTCACCCTCCGAGCACCCTTGGGAGTTCGTGTGTGGCCTCGGGCGAACCCTCGGTCACAACCGGGCTGAGACGACCGCCGACCTGCTTGATGCGGCCGACATCATCGACCGGTACACCGGGGTGCTCGCCAGGGGCGGACACTTCCGCTTGAGCATCGGAGCCGACGCCGACGGCAACATTTCGGATGACATCGCCGAGCGGCTGGTGACAGCCGGCGACTGGATCCGCCGACTCGCGCCATCGATCGAACCATGTCGACCCTGGGCGACGTGGGGGAACGACAGCGTGCGCTATCTCGACGACGGCGGCGACGTGATCGTCATCGACCTCCACGGCAACGCAAGTTTTTCCGCACTCGGGGCGGGAACGACCCCTGTACTCAGTGTCGACATCATCGATGCTGCTCGACCGCCGAGCGACGTCAAGCCGATCTGGACGCAGACCGACGAGGGCCTCACGATCGCACAGCAGCCAGGCTCGACCTCACCGACCACTCCAATCGTGTATCGAGTAACGCTCGGAGAGCCTTCCGAACGCATCACGCTGTTCCATCTCGACCCGCCCGAACCCACACCGCTCGCACCACTGGTCGCTAGCTCATCACCCGGCGACATAGTCCAGCTCGGCGAGGGAGACTACGTCGGCCCTGCGCGGGTACCCGTCGGCGTGGTGCTCCGCGGACTCGGAGTCGGCCGCACTCGCATCGTGTCGCCGGTCACCGAAGACATGGCCCCGCCACAGCCCGTCATCACGCTGACTCATCACGCACGTCTTGAGCACATCACCGTCCGCGGCAACATGTCTCGGACTAGCGGGAGGCAGCCTGCGCTGGTCCGCGTCGAGGCGCCGTTCGCGACGCTGTTGGGTTGCGAGGTAACCGGTTCGATCGACGTGATTGCTGACGGCGCCATCATCCGCGCCACGCAGGCCAAATCAGTCACGTCCACTGGTGCGGATCGACTGCTGGTGTCGCGGTGCACCTTCTCTGGCGAACACGCCGATCAGGCCGTCTCGATCAGCGGGGGCTCCGACCACGAAATCGAATCGTCACGCATCGAAGGCCACCGAAACGGCATCGTGCTCAACCGGGCCGTCGGTTGTGTCGTTCGCGGCAATCTGATTCACGCCAGTGAGTGCGGTGTCCAGGCGCTCAACTCTGAACGGCTCCACGTCCACGGCAACCAGGTTCGCAACACCATGCGAGCCGTCGACATCGATGGCGGCAGCGACGCGCTGATCGACGGCAATTCGGTGTCACACAGCGACAGTGGCTGCTTGGTCCGCGGTGGCGCCGCGGGTGTGACAGCGGCCGGCAATCACTGGCATGCCTGCCGCGCTGGCCTCATCACGTGGTCGGCCGATCCCCACCACCGTGACAATGTCTGCGTCGAACTGCTTGATCCAGACGCTGCCCTGGTGAGAGGCCCCTGAGGGCCGCCGTCACTCGATATACGAGCGCTTCTTCGCTTGGCGGGCTCGGATGGTGGCGTCGAGCTCGACCTTGCGAAGACGGATGTGGCGGGGCGTCACCTCGACGCATTCGTCGGCGTCGATGAACTCAAGGGCTCCCTCGAGTGAGAGCTTCCGGGGCGGGGTGAGCTTTACCGTCTCATCAGCCGAGGAGGCACGCACGTTGGTGAGCTTCTTCTCTTTGCAGATGTTGACGTCCATATCGCCCGCACGGGAGTTCTCGCCGACGATCATGCCCGCGAACACCTCAGTGGTCGGGTCGACCATAAGGGTCGAACGCTCCTGCAGATTAAGCATCGCGTACGTGGTGGCGGGGCCGTTGCGGTCGGCGACCAACACACCCTGGGCGCGAGCGCGGATCTCGCCGGCCCACGGCTCGTATCCCTCAAAGGTGTGGAACAAGACGCCGGTACCCCTGGTCTCGGTGAGGAACTCGGTTCGGAAACCGATGAGGCCACGAGCCGGCACCAAATAGTCGAGGCGAACCCAGCCGCTACCGGTCATGTTCTGCATGCGGCCCTCGAGGGACGCGAGGCGCTGGGTGACGGCGCCGACGTGCTCGTCGGGGATATCGATCGTGACCCGCTCGATCGGCTCGTGGACGGTGCGATCAATTTCCTTGGTCAGCACGACTGGCTTGCCTACTGTGAGCTCGAAACCCTCCCGGCGCATCTGCTCGACGAGGATCGCTAGCTGCAACTCGCCGCGCGCCTGAACCTCCCAGGCATCGGGACGCTCCGTCGCCAACACCCGCATCGACACGTTGCCGACTAGCTCGGTGTCGAGGCGGTTCTTTACCAGGCGAGCCGTGAGCTTCTTGCCGTCGCGGCCAGCGAGCGGTGAGGTGTTGATGCCGATCGTCATGGACAGGGCAGGTTCATCGACCTCAATAACAGGTAGCGCATTGGGGTACTCAGGGTCGGCAAGGGTTTCACCGATGTAGATGTCTTCGATGCCAGCGACAGCGACGAGGTCGCCGGGCCGGGCCCGCTCGACCGATACACGGGCAAGGTGCTCGGTGAGGAACAGCTCGGCGATGCGAGCGCGAGACACGGTGCCGTCACGCTTGCACCAGGCGACCGACTCCCCCTTCTTCAGCTCGCCTTGCATGATGCGGAGGAGCGCGAGACGGCCGAGGTAGGGCGAGGCGTCGAGGTTCGTAACCCAAGCCTGGAGCGGGGCGCCCGGCTCGTAGGTCGGTGCAGGAATCGTGTCGAGCAGTACCTCGGCAAGGTGCTGCAGGTCGTTTCCGTCGGTGTCGCCGGTCGACACGATGACCTGGGCGACGTCGGCGTCTGTGGTCGACCAGCCGTCACGACCTGAGCAATACACGATCGGGAACTCGACCTGGTCGTCACGGGCGTCGAGGTCGAAAAACAGCTCGTACACCTCGTCGACGACTTCTTCGACACGGGCGTCAGGACGGTCAATCTTGTTGATCGCCAGGATCACTGGCAGGTCCCGAGCGAGCGCCTTGCGGAGCACGAAACGAGTCTGCGGCAGCGGGCCCTCGGCAGCATCGACGAGTAGCACGATGCCGTCGACCATGGTGAGAGCTCGCTCAACCTCACCACCGAAGTCGGCGTGGCCGGGGGTGTCAACGATGTTCAGCGTGACGTCGGTGCCGGTGCGACGGTCGTTCCAGACGAGCGATGTGTTCTTGGCGAGAATCGTGATGCCCTTCTCGCGCTCGAGATCCATCGAGTCCATAACGCGCTCGGCCACGTCTTCGTTCGAGCGGAACGCTCCCGACTGGTGGAGCAGCGAGTCGACGAGTGTGGTCTTGCCGTGGTCGACGTGGGCGACGATGGCGAGGTTGCGCAGGTCGTCGCGCGCGGCGAGTGAAGTCGTGTCGGACACGTGTGGCGACGCTATCGACGCCAGCTCCCCGAATGAGCCCATGTGACCAGACACCGGTTCGGGCTCGCTTGACCGTCTGGGCAGGAACGCGGGATAACCGCCCCGAAGACCCGGTCATCAGCGATGGATACGTGGTCATCGGCCGACCTGCGTGCCATCCTCGTTAGGTGACTTCTCGCCCGATCGTGATCGCTGCGAACCGCTTGCCGGTCAGCCGGACCGGAGGCGGCTGGACACCGAGTCCAGGTGGCCTGGTGCGGGCGTTGTGGCCGATGCTGAGGGAGACCGGTGGCACCTGGGTCGGCTGGGCCGGCGACGCCGGCGACGAGACCGACCCGTTCCGCGTTGATGGCATCGACCTAATACCGGTGCCGATCAGCGTTGAAGAGCTTGAGCTCTACTACGAGGGTTTCTCGAACGACGCTCTCTGGCCGCTCTATCACGACGCGCTTCGCGAGTCGACGTACAGCCAGGAGCAGTGGGACGCCTACCGAACGGTCAACGAACGATTTGCAGTCACCCTCGCCAACGTTGCGCCCGAGGGCGCCGACGTCTGGATCCACGATTACCAGCTCCAGCTGGTACCGGCGATGCTTCGCCGGCAGCGCCCCGACCTCACGATCGGGTTCTTCCTCCACATCCCGTTCCCTCCGGTTGAGCTGTTCACCCGGTTGCCATGGCGGACCGAAATAATCAGCCATCTGCTCGGGTGCGACCTACTCGGTTTCCAGCGCCCGAAGGACGCTGCCAACTTCACGGCGTGCGCCTCCCAGCTCCTCGACGTCGACCACCACGACGGCATCATCGAGAACTCGGCGTACCAAACCTATGTGCGCGAGTTTCCGATTTCGATCGACGTGAACGAAGTCGAGGAAATGGCGGCAGGCCGAGCGACCCGCCAACGGATGAGTCAAATCCGAGCCCGCCTTGGCGACCCGGAGGTCGTACTCCTCGGCGTCGACCGGCTCGACTACACCAAAGGTATCGGACTCCGGCTCAAGGCATTCGCCGCCGCATTGGAGGATGGACGGCTCGAGGCTGGGCAGCACGTGATGATCCAGGTGGCCACACCAACTCGGGAGGCTGTTGAGCATTACCAAGACGAACGAGCGCAGATCGAGCGACTAGTGGGCGAGATCAACGGTCGATTCTCAAAGATCGGCCTGCCGGTCGTGCATTACCTGTACCAGACGCTTCAGTACGACGAACTGATCGCGCTGTACCGCGCTGGTGACGTGATGCTCGTGACGCCGTTCCGAGACGGCATGAACCTCGTCGCCAAGGAATACGTCGCCTCACACATCGACGGCGACGGCGTGCTGGTGCTGTCGGAGTTCGCCGGTGCCGCCGACGAGCTGGTCGACGCCGTGCAGGTCAACCCTCACGATGACCAGGCGCTCCAGCAGGCGATCGTTCAAGCGGTCGAAATGAACCGTCACGAACGACGGGAACGTATGAGCGGTCTCCGCCGCCAGATCCAGGGTAGCGATGTGCAGGGCTGGGCGGCCCGATTTCTCGACGTGCTCGCCGCCACCCGGGGCGATCGATGAGCGAGGCGGTGTCGCCACTTGCGCTTGCTGCACACCTCAACGCGCTGCCGACTCCCCGGCTGATTGTGTTCGACTGTGACGGTGTGCTGGCACCGATCGTCGACCACGCAGACGATGCTGTGCTCGCCCCCGGCGTGCGCGACTCGTTGGCTGCCCTCGCCGACGCCGATGCAACTCGCGTGGCCGTGGTGTCGGGACGTTCGCTCGCCGGGCTCGCCCAGTTCGACCTGCCCGATACTCTTGAGGTGTTCGGCAGCTACGGCGCCGAACGGCGAGGGCGTGATGCATCCCCGTTACCTGATGAGAGTTTGGGCCTGCTCAGCTCACTTATCGAGATCGCCGAACTGGCCGCCGACGACGCCGGCGCAGGCGCTTGGGTCGAACGCAAGCCAGCGAGCGTCGTCCTCCACGTGCGGGAAGCTGACGCTGGGCGTGGCAGCGTCGCACTCCGCCGCGTTCGTGATGATGCCCAGCGGCTCCGCGGCGTGTTCGTCCACGAAGGCAAAATGGTCGTGGAGCTCTCAGTGGCACACAACGACAAGGGCCGGACGATTGAAACCCTCGCTGATGAGCAGTTGCCCGCCTCGGTTGTATACATCGGCGACGACGAACCCGACGAGGCTGCTTTCGAAGCGGTAAATCGAATGCAGGTCCCCGGCGTCAGTATCCGGGTCGGCTTCCGAGACGACACCTCCGCCACGCACACCATCCCCGACGCCGCCTCGGTCCCCACCCTGCTCGCAGCGCTCACCTCAATCTGACTTCATTACACACTGGCTGCCCGATCGGTCGGGTCTCTCCGCACGCAACACCGGACTGACCATTGCGACCCTGACCGGCGCAAAGCTGATCGGCGTGATCGGGCGGGACGCCACGCCCGGCAACCACACGATCGCCGGCCTCCAAACAGTAAAGAACGTCCGAACCAGCCGAAACTCTGCGCACGACGCGGCCTCAAAGGCGCAAAGCGAGCGGGACAGGTTGTTGATTCGTCGGATAAGTAGAGGTGCTTAGACCCACTCCCACAGATCCCAAGTGGCGTTACCGTCCGGCCCAACGATCCAGTCGTATACGACGGCCTTGCCGTTCAACGACGACAGCGAGGCCGCATGTGCTTCGAAGTAAACAACGCCTTTGAAGACGAAGCCCCCATCGCTAGCCGGATTGCCACAACCTGTTGCCCGGAACGTTGCGACTCCATCAGCGGTCATCACCACTCCAGCGTTTGGGCATTCCCCGTAGAAGGAGCCGTCCGCTCTCATGGTTGCGCTGTACGTAGCGAAACTTGTCACCTCGGTCCCCGCAAGTGTGCCTACGAGTCCCGAAGCCGTCGTCTCAAAGGTCGGCATCCCGCCAACAGCAGCAATCGCCTTCATGGACGTCGCACCAGAAATGGTGCCGAGGTGGTCTCCAAGCATGATCTCTCCTTTGGTGTGCGGTTCACCGTGAGCGAACTCGACTTCCTTAGGTTTACTAGCTGGCTTCACGGCTGAGCGACCCGCACAACCCGACCACCCTCCGTCACGATCGCCAGCTCCAGACGTTCGGCCGCCGACATTTTCGCCAGCTAAGGCCGTTGCAACGAGCCGTGATTTTCGTGGGTTGTCGCCTCTCCAGACGCGCGCCGATCGATCCGAGCGACCTTGACGAGCGCATCCATGAGCCAGCCGATCACCTGATCCGGATACGGATTGCGTTCAGCAGGCGTCGCAAATCGGCCGACACCTGGGTCGAAACGCGCAACGTGACGACCATACGAAGCAGGGAGCAATCAGGGGCATAACGAATAGAGAAGGCCAACGGGGGCGACATTCCGGCTCTTGGTCGACAACCCCACAAACGACATCAAGCAGACATTTCGACAATTCTCAGCCACCGTCGAAAATTGCCGTCAGATTCCCCCGGCGTCAAAATAGCTGGGCCTGGCCAGCGGGTGGGGTTCGGCGAATTGCCGACCAGGGAACGTAGTTGTCCATGAACACCCAGGTCCGACGGTGTATTGCTGACGGGCCATAGCCATGGAGCGAAGCCTTGTGAAGGGGACATGGGTAGCCCTTGTTCGTGTCGAACGACCAGTGCGGATAGTCGTCGGCGAGCCGGCGCATCTCACGGTCCCTGACCACCTTGGCGAGCACACTCGCTGTGGCGACGCTGAGACAACGCAGATCGGCCTTCACCGCCAACTCGACGGTGCCTACCGCCGGCGACACGAAGTCCCACCTGCCGTCAGTCACCGCTGCATCGGGCACGACCGAGAGGCCGTCAACTGCTCGCCGCGCGGCGAGCTTCTGTGCTGCAGACATGCCGAGCTGATCGCACTCGTCGTGCGAGACCGATCCGACCGACCATGACACGCACCAGTCTGCGATGCGGTCGAAGAGCTCCTCGCGGCGGGCCTCAGAGAGCAACTTCGAGTCACGGACCCCGTTAACCCTGGTGTCGACCGGTACGACCGCTGCACCGACCATGAGCGGACCTGCCCATGCTCCCCGTCCGACCTCGTCGATCCCTACGACCACTTCGCAACCGCGCGCCCACAACTGTTTCTCGATCTCGCGGGTCGGTGCCCGTTTGGCCGGCGACTTCCGGCGCTTGACGCCGCTACTCACTGCCACCAGGCAAGCCCTCGATCGAAATCGAGATTGGCCGTCGGGCGATCGAAGCGTTCGCCGGAATTGCCCACAACGCCTCGCCGGACAGCTCTGTCGTAGACCACGTGGAGTCGACCGAGCCAGCGGTGAGCCGTTGCGTCGAACCCGACTGCTCCCAGAGCACCGCAGGACGCTCTCCGTGCCAGCGGACGGCGAATCCGACAGCAGCGTCGGAGGCCGTAGGAATACCGTGTACTTCGAAGTCAGCGCCGAGCCAGCCTGTTGGGATACCCCCAGGAAGCAGGTCGCCAGCGGCAACCAGGCGACGCTCAATGCGGCGAACGTAGCGGCCAACCGAGTTAGCTGCCTTGCGTCTGCGACGTAGGTCGGCGAGCGGCGCTGGCGCTTCAGGAAGCGGTGCCGGCAGCTTGGTCAGCATCCGATCGATATCGCTGCAGGCACGCGCGTCGCCGGCCGACTGTGCGACTCTCCTCACAGCGATAAGCGCGTCGTGGGCCTCGACATCGAGCGGTTCGGGGGCGCTGCGCTTATGACGCCGCTGGCGACCCGACGCTGCAAGATGCTCAGCTGGCTCAGCCATTTCGACGAGCCAGTGGGCAGCTGGATCGCCACAGCGAACCAACTCTCCGACGTCAAGGAGAAAGCCAACCGGGTCGTCGTCGACGTTGACCGGACCGTCGAGAAGTAGCTCACACCGGGCCGCCGTGACCGACTCGCCAATCGCGGGGTCGGGCAGTATCAGCCGGCTCGCCTGCTCGACGATGCGGGTCCATCCACGAGCTACCGTGAGTGCCGGTGAGCCATCTGGCACCGACGTCGTAGCGCCAAGTGCGACACGAACTGTTGAGTGGTGACCGATGGGGAGCACGATCGTGTCTTCGGGCAGCTCAATGCCTTCCACCGGCACCGACGCCGGCGGTCGTTCGGTGACGATGTGATCACCGTGAATCGCGATAGCGATCGGAAGCGGCGAGGCATTCTCGAACTCGACGAGCACGACACCGTGGTGATCGGTGACGGCCCACACTCGTTGGATCGCATCACCCTCGGGAATCCGTACTCGGGTTTCGATCACCGGGGCACCCTCGAGGCGGTGCTGACGGATGGCTGGCTCGTCGGCGGGCGTGTGCCATCGATCGTCGGCAGCTACGTTCCAGTCGATCGAACCAACTCCGGGTTGACCTTCGGCGTCCCACGGCCGCACGCTGCCCCAGGCGCTGACGGTCCATCGCCGACGGTTACCCGTGACACCGATCGTTACCCCGTCAAGCACTTGGCCGCTGGTCATCACCATTGCATCAAACCGTACCCGTGCGAACCGACATCGACCCGGCTTCGAAGCTCCGGCAGACGACCCCTCCCCACCTGACGTTCGACACCGTCGGCGAGTACCGTCCCCTGCGATGACAACGACACGCGATGAGGTAGCCCGTAGTTCGCTGGCCGTAGTTGTCCCGGTCAAGTCGTTCGGAGCCGCCAAACAGCGTTTGGCGCCGCACCTCGACGACGGCCAGCGCGCCGACCTCGCCCGCTTCCTCGCCGATCGGGTAATCCGTGCAATCGTTGAAAGAGGTGTCACAGCCTGGGTGGCCTGCGACGACGCCGAAGTCGAACGCTGGGCTCGCAGCGGCGGCGCACGCATCGCGTGGACACCGAACTTGGGCCTCAACGGCGCAGTCGCTGAAGGCGTGCGATGCGCCGTCGCTGCCGGCGCCGAGCACATCACCGTGTCACATGCCGACCTCGCCCGGCCCGGCAGCGTGCTCTCAGTCGCCGCCGCCGGCACTGTCACCCTCGTCCCCGATCGTCATCTCGATGGCACGAACGTGATGGCATTTCCGGCCGACGCCGTGATCGCGCCGAGCTACGGGCGCGCCTCGTTTCAACGCCACCTCACTGCGGCGTCTGCTGCCGCCGATGCCGCTGGGCACCGGCTGACTGTGTTCCGATCATCCGACCTTGGGCTGGACGTTGACACACTGAATGACCTCCACCACCCCGCGATTCGAGAGGACCTGCCCCGTTGGCTGCGAACTCCCCCGGACAACCGCTTCATCCCAGCTGGCTGAGCTCGAACGGCGATCCGTCGTTCGAGCGCTTCAGCAGGAATCACCCAACCCCAGCGAGCGCGTTGGCAATAGGGGCGCACCCTGACGACGTCGAGTTCGGGTGCGGCGGACTCCTGGCCAAGTGGGCCGCTGACGGCTGCGTTGTCCACCACCTCATCTGTACTGATGGTTCGAAGGGAACCTGGGATGTCGATGCCAACGTGGCCGTGCTTGCAGCCCGCCGAGAGGGTGAGCAGCACGAAGCGGCGCGCCGGCTCGCCCCAACCACGGCGGGCGAAGTGAGGTTTCTCGGGCACGTCGACGGAGAACTTGAGAGCGGACTCCGCGAGCGAGCAGCGGTGGCGCTCGTGATGCGCGAGCTCCGACCTCAGGTGGTGCTCGGGCACGACCCGTGGAAGCGTTACCGACTCCATCCCGACCATCGGAACGCTGGCCTGCTAGCGGTCGAAGGAATTGTGGCCTCCCGCGATCCCCATTTCTTCAAGGAGCACGGAGTTCCTCATCACAGGCCCGATGCGCTGCTGCTATGGGAAGCCGACGAGCCGAACCACGTTGAGGATGTGACGTCGGCATTAGAGACCAAGATTTACGCCCTTGAGGCCCACGAGTCGCAGTTTGAGTCAACCATGAAGGCCGTCGACGACGCTCAACTCGACCATTTTCGTTCTCGCATACGTACCCGATTAGGTGAGCTCGGGGAGCCGTTCGGCCTGGAGGCCGCCGAGGTCTTTCGCATCATTCACGAGCTCTGAGCCCGGCTTCCCTCGAAGCCACCCGGCTCTCGGACGCGAAACGGGCGAGAACCCCGGAGGGTCCTCGCCCGTTCAGCGGTTAAGCACTGATCAGCGCTTCTTGGCTGGAGCCTTCTTCTTCGCAGGCGCCTTCTCCTTC
>Ga0213866_10001208_pt1 | contig 19482 bp, 17 predicted proteins | sample PICome_11_FD_160079 | JGI IMG/M metagenome (GOLD analysis project Ga0213866, IMG submission 160079) | Coastal seawater microbial communities near Pivers Island, North Carolina, United States - PICO284 | ecosystem: Environmental > Aquatic > Marine > Coastal | place: USA: North Carolina...
TCCGATCTTGTCACAAAGGTGTGGGATTGTCTTTTCGATGTGTTCGCGCTGCTCGCGGGTTAAACGCAGAGGCAGTTCACTCGGCTTTTGTTGTCGGGCGGGGTCGGGCGGGGGGAAGGGTGTACCGACGTGGTTGTGTCGGCGGTCGACGGTCGGGCGCGGGTCTTCGTGGAGGCGGGTGGCGTAGGTGCCGAAGGTGATGTGCCAGGCTTGGGAGTCCGCGTTGACACAACGCGGCTCGTGGTCGTTATGTTCATTGTGCGGGGGCATGCGGACGAGCGTATCGCACGTGGGTGACAGGTAGATGTCACTCGGGATTGTGTGCACAGCGCGATCCGCGTTGTGACAACGCGGGGCTTTCAGAGGGTTTGTGGGGACCGCGTCGTCACGACGCGGCTCGCGGAAGTGCGGTCGTTAAACGACGCCCGCACTTCCGGTGAGGATCGGGCTGTCCACGTACTCGCGCGGGTCGGTCACGACGCCGGTCAGCGCGGAAGCGGCGGCGGTCAGCGGGGAGGCGAGGTAGACGCCGGCTTCCTTGTGGCCCATTCGGCCGGGGAAGTTGCGGTTGGTCGTGCTGATGCAGTTGATCGGCTCGTTGAGCCGGCCAAAGGTGTCCTTGGGCCCGCCCAGGCACGCGGCACAAGACGCGGCGCCGATCAGGCAGCCAGCGTCTTCGAGGGCTTTGTACACGCTGGTCGCGGCCTTCTTGTCGCCGGAGGTTTCGTCGACGGCTTCGCCGTAGAGGTTCAGGGTCAGCATGTCCTGGTGGACCTCGGTCGAGCCGGGCACGACGAAGGTGGCGATCTTGACCTCGTTGCCGTGCAGGATGTTGGCGGCGAAGATCATGTCGGTGATTTTGCCGCCGGTGCACGAGCCGATGTAGGCGCGGTCGAGCTTGGTGTTGGCTTCCTGCAGCTCGCGCGCGGTCTTGGTGTTGTCCGGGCTGTGGGGCGCGGCGACGAGGGGCTCGAAGTTGCCCAGGTCCCAGGTCTGTTCGTAGTCGTAGGTCGCGCCTTCGTCCTCGGTGTAGACTGTCCAGTCTGGGCGGTTGGAGCGGGCGCGGACGTAGTCGAGGGTCTTCTCATCGACGTCGCAGATGCCGTTCTTGCCGCCGGCCTCGATGGCCATGTTGGTCAGGGTCATGCGGTCTTCCAGCGACAGCGAGGAGATGCCGCTGCCGGCAAAGTACATGGCCTTATAGGTAGCGCCGGCGAAACCGATGTCGCCGATGACCGCGAGGATGAGGTCCTTTGCGGTGAGGTAGGGCGGGATCTCGCCGTGGAAGTTGAAGCGCATGGTCGGCGGGACCTTGAGCCAGGTCTTGCCGGTGCCCATGGTGAAGGCGGCGTCGGTATTGCCGACACCCGAGGCGAACTGGCCGAAGGCGCCCGCGGTGCAGGTGTGGCTGTCGGTACCGAGCATGATCTCGCCGGGTCGGCAGTGGCCTTCTTCGGGCAGCGCTTTGTGGCAGACGCCTTTGTAGCTGGTCTTCGTCGGGTCGCGGTAGGGATTGGGCATGCCCGAGGCTTCGTCGGTGTCGAGGAAGTCGGGGTCGTAGTAGTACTTGATGCCCTGCTCTTTGACGAAGTCGCGGAGGATCTGGACGTTGCGGTGGCACTTGCCGTCGGCGGTGAAGATGTAGTGGTCGGGGATGATCGGGATGCGCGTGTTGTCCCAGACCTTCGCGTCCTCGCCGAACTCCTTCTTGAAGATGCCGATGGTGCCCGGGCCGCAGACGTCGTGGGTCATCAGCACATCGACGTTACACCAAACATTTTCGCCGGGCGCGACCTCCTCTTTGCCGGCGTGGGCGGCGAGGATCTTCTCGGTCATGGTCATCTTGCGGGGCATCTCGAAACTCCAAACGGGCAACGGGGCAAACCCGACATCATATCACTGTCGAGCGGCACGAGGGGGAGGATCGCCTACAGGGAAGTATAGGCCGTACGTCGTACGAAAATAGATTGACGCCCCACGATCCACCGGCTATCGTCCGAGCATGCCACATCGCGCCCCTGCCGTTCTTTTTTCTGCTGCAGCCCTGCTCGCCTCGGCCGGCGCTTTGTCGCTCGTAGGCTGTAGCAACGCGCCGCACCTGACGACCAATGAGCTGCGTGAGGCCCTGCTGGCCGAACACCGCGACAAACTCGAGGGCCGCGCTGCCGAGGTCAAACTCGAACAAGGGCCCAGCCAGTTCGAAGCATCCTTGGAACGCGTGCTCAAGAAAGCCAAAGAAGACGGCGTCAAGCTTCCTAAGGACCGAGAGACCGTCGAGCAGAACCTCGAGGCCGCCGACAAAATGAGCGGCGCCGATGCCTACGCCGACCAGCCACTGGACGCCGGCGACAGCCTGCTCACCGCCGACGTGGACGCGCCGACGGTCGTACTCGATCTGCGCTCGGCCATCCGCAAAGCCATCGAGCAGAACATCGACCTCCGCGTCGCGCGACTGACCCCGCAGATCAGCGAAGAGCAGCGGCTCCAGGCCGAGGCGGTCTTCGACACCGTGCTCTTTGGCAGCGCCAACTTCACCGAGCTCGATACGCCCCAGCCCCCCGGCGCGATCCCCGGGCTCTCCGGTGACCAGCAGTCCGACTCCCGCACGCTCACCACCGGCATCCGCAAAGACCTCACCACCGGCGGCACTCTGACCGCGCAGGCACAGGCCTCACGCGCACAACAGTCGCCCTCCTTCTTTGGTGTGTCACGTTTTTATGACGCCGACGTCCTGGTCCAGCTCGAGCAGCCCCTGCTCCGTGGCTTCGGCAGCGACGTGACCCGCGCCAACATCGAGCTCGCGGGCATCGCCAACCAGGCGGACGAGGCCGCGCTGCAGCAAACCATGATCGACCTCGCACTCGCGGTCGAGCGGACCTACTGGCAACTCGTCGCGGCGCGCAAATCGCTACTCATCCAGCAGCGGCTGCAAGAACGCACGACCCAGATGCGCGACAAGCTTGAGCCGCGCATCGGCTTCGACCTGCTGCTGGCCGACCTCAACGAGGTCAACGCCCGCGTCGACCAGCGCTACGCAGATGTGCTGCGGGCCCAGCAGAACGTGCGTTCGCTCTCGGACCAGCTCAAGCGGCTGATCAACGACCCTGAGCTGCCGGTCATCAAGGAGTCGCTGCTCGAGCCGAGCGACAAACCCGCCGACTCGCCGATCACGTTCAGTCTGCTGGATCAAGTCACCACCGCGTTGCAGCAGCGACCGGAGATCGAGTCGGCCTTGCTTGCAATCGATGACGCGGACGTCCGCCGGGTCGTTGCGGACAACGCGCAATTACCGATCCTCAACCTCGTCGCCTCGGCCACCTCCAACGGGCTGGACGTCAACAACGGCGGCGACGCGCTGGGCAACACGCTCGACTTCGACTACATCGACTATGCCCTGGGCGTGCAGTTCGAACGGCCCTTCGGCAACGCGTCGGCCCAGTCGGTCTTTAAGCAGCGCACCCTCGAACGCCAGCGTGCGCTAGAGAACTACCGCAGCCAGGCCCAGTTCGTCACCCTCGAGGTCAAGGACGCGCTCCGCAGCGTCGGCACGAACTACCGCCTGATCGCCACGACGCGTTCGCAGCGCCGTGCCTCGGCCCTGTCCCTCGAGGTCGCCGCGATCCAGCTCGAACAGGGCGGCCGAAACGAGGCCGAGACCTTCACCACCCGCGTCGACCGCGTGCTGTCCCGTCAGGACGCGCTGGCCCAAGCCGAACTCGCGGAGACGCAGGCACTAAGCGACTACATGATCGCGATCAGCGAACTGAAGCGCGCGACAGGCACAAGCCTGGACCAAGCCGGCGTTGAAGTTGAATCGCCTGCCGAATAAGGAGCATGCCATGACGATGAAACTGCATCTTCTGCCGAGCCTGTTATGTACGGCTGCTTTATTGATGAGTGGTTGCGGCTCCGAAGAACCCGCATCGGATCCGCAGGCCGCCGACCCGCCGTCACCGGAGCGCGTGGCCGCGGATGACAACCCGGACCTGGCGGCACAGGCAGCCCAGGAATCGGTCAAGCAGATGCTGGCACTCGCCAAAGCCGACGCGTGGGACGCGTTCATCCAGGGCTACCACGGCGAACTGCACAAGGTCGAGAACGACAACCAACTGGCACAGCTCACCGAACGCTTCGCAAATCAATGGGGTAGCAAGTTGATCCCCGTGCTCGAGCAGGCGGCCGAGATCACCCCGATCATCGAAGAAGGCAAAGCCCTCTTCCAAGTCGATGGCGAAACCATCTACGAACTGCACCTGGGCGACAACGGGCAGTGGGGCTTTCACCTCTAACCCACTGGCGTCATTCACCGTCACCCCCGCGCAGGCGGGAGTCCAGGATTACGCCTATTCGTGGATTCCCGCCTGCGCGGGAATGACGAGTATGAAAAGTGGATACGTCGAATTCTCTAGCGCCCTCCTGCAACCAAGCATTTACTACAATGCGCTCGAAGGACTAACCAGGAGCCTTACACATGCTTACTTACTCATGGATGAAACGCCTCACGGCGTTCGTTGTTCTTTGCCTCGTCGCTGTCCTGCCCGCATCGGCGGACGGCCATGAGAAGGTCCAACACTCGGTCTTCATCGCCGGGCCGCAGTTCACCGGCATCATCGGCGAGGACGGCAAGCCGACCTGGGAAGCGCCACACAAAGGCGCCCGCGACGGCTATCTGCTGGACAACGGCAACATCCTGATCGCCTACGCCAAAGACGTCTTCGAATACGACAAGGACAAGAAGGTGGTCTGGTCCTACAAGCTCGACAAGTCCAACGGCGAGATCGGCACGGCCCAGCGCTTGGCCAACGGCGACACACTCATCGCAGAACTCGGCAAGAACCCGCGTCTCATCGAGGTCGCCAAAGACGGCACGATCAAGGCCGAGGTCAAGCTCCAGCCCGAGACCGACAACGTTCACATGCAGACCCGCATGGCCCGCAAGCTCGCCAACGGCAACTACATCGTGCCTCACCTGCTGGGCTTTGCCGTCAAGGAATATGACCCGGCCGGCAAGGTCGTTCAGGAGTTCCCGACCGACACCGAGCACTTCGGCGGCCGCAAAGCCAAGAACTGGCCCTTCACCGCGGTCCGCACGAAAGAAGGCACGACCGTCGTCGGCTGCACCTACGGCAACCGCGTGGTCGAGTTCGACAAGGACGGCAAGATCATCTGGGAGCTGACCAACGACGACGTCGGCGGCATCATCAAAGACGCCTGCGGCGTCCAGCGCCTACCCAACGGCAACACCGTCGTGACGTCCTACGGCCAGCGTGCCGCGGGCAAAGTGAAGATATTCGAGGTCACCAAAGACAAGAAAGTCGTCTGGCAGATCACGACCTTCCCCGCCCACCACTTTCAGGTGCTGACGACCAACGGCAAGCCGATCGATGGCAACACGATGAAGTAAGCCTTGCCAAACGATTGAAACTCAAAACGGCTGCGCGAAAGCGTGGCCGTTTTTAGTACCCGCTGCCTGTCGCGCCACCGCCGGTCACGATCTGCACTCCCGCCGAGCAGCCGAGACGGTCGGCGCCGGCGTCGATCATGACTTTCGCGTCATCAAGCGTGCGGATGCCGCCGGAGGCTTTGACCTTCATCGGGCCGGCGTGCTTCTTCATGAGTTGCACGGCCTGGACGCTCGCGCCACCGGCGCTGTGGAAGCCGGTACTCGTCTTCACGAAATCAACGCCCGCGGCCCGCGCGGCCTCGCACGCCGCGGCAATGCGTTTCTCTGCCAGCGCATCATCGGCACCCTTCATCAACGCGGCCGACTCGATGATCACCTTGATCACGACGCCGGGCAGCACGGCACGGGCGGCCTTGGTCAGCTCAGCAAACTCCTCACGCGCCCCTTCCGCATCACAGGCCAGCAGCGTCGGCAGGTGCGCAACAAAGTCGACCTCGTCCGCGCCGTCTTTCACCAGGCTCGTCGCTTCGATCGCCTTGACCATCGGCTTCATCGCGCCCAGCGGAAAGCCGGCGACCGCACAGGTCTTTACATTCGAGCCGGCCAGCTTCTCGCGGACATCCTTGACGAAGACGCCGTTGACGCAGATGGATGCGAAGCCGTGCTCCAGCGCCTCATCGCACAGCCGCATCACGTCGTCGCGCGTGGCCTCGGCCTTGAGGATGGTGTGATCGATAAGGGGTGCAATGTTGTTTGCCATGCCGTAAGTCTAGCTGATCTCTGTAAATAAGAGATGGAGCGCCGCTTCATAGGTCTGCGGATCTTCGAGGAAGAGCCGGTTGTGCTGGCCGCCTTCGATCGGGACGAAAGTTCCCTTCGGCGCAGCGTCGGCGAGGTCCTTACCTTCTTCGATGGGGCAGATGCGGTCGGCGGTGCCGTGCAGGACGAGCAATGGCCCGGGATATTGTTTCGCGTACTCGGTGCGGTCGAAGTTGCGGATCAGGCCGGCGGCGTAGAAGAACAGGCCCACCAGTTGGATGAAGGGGAAGGCGGGGATGCTGTAGCGCTTGAGCTTGAGGCGGATCGGCGTGTCCCACCGCCGGTAGGGCCCGTCGACAATGACGCCGGCGAAACGGTCGGGGTAGAGCCCGGCGGTCTTGACCGCGATCTGCCCGCCCAGCGAATAGCCAAAGAGAACGATCGGCCGAGTACGCAGCTCATCGGGGAGCCCGTCGAGCACCGCGATCGCGTCGTGGGGCTCGCGCATCCCGCAGGTCATCCACTCGGCGGTGTTGCTGCCATGACCGGGCCAGTCGAAGACGACCAGGTGCGAGGCAAACGGCGCGAGCTGCGGCACGAAGCGAAGGGCGCCGTGGGTGTAGTCGGTGTGGCCGTGGAGGATGAGCACGCTTGGGCCGTCGGGGTTCTTGCCGGTGATGACCCAGCCGGGGGTGGTGTGGTTACCCGGGAGGTTGAAGGTGGCCTCGTGAGCGTCGAGCCCGAGGTCGGCCGGGTCGGTCGGCAGGTCGTGGGCGACGGCGTGGGCGTAGGTCTTGCGACGGGGGCGGACGATCATAAGCACGATCGCCGCCGAGCCGATAAGGGCGATCAGCAGGTAGGCGGTTAAGAAGAGGAGGATCAGACCCGTCATGGAGGGGGTAGGATAACGGGGGTAGATCACACAGGGCTTAAAAAGGTTTGCGATGGACGATCGAGGACTGATGGACGCGGCGCTGGCCGAGGCGCAGAAGAGCTACGACGAGGGCGGGCTGCCCATCGGTGCGGTGCTGGCGGACAGCGATGGCAACATCGTCGCGCGCGGCTACAACCACCGTGTGCAGCACGGCGACCCGACCTCCCACGGCGAGACTGATTGCATCCGCAACGCCGGCCGCCGACGCGACTGGCACACACTCACGCTGTATACAACGCTCAGCCCGTGCGTCATGTGTAGCGGAACCGCCCTGCTGCTGCGGATCCCGAGGATCGTGATCGGCGAGAACAAGAATTTCATGGGCGAGGAAGAGTTGCTGCGGCAGCGCGGCGTCGAGCTGAGCGTCATGGACCACGCAGGCTGCATCGAGCTGATGGCCCGGTTCCAACGCGAGCAGCCGGACGTATGGAATGAAGACATCGGGCTCTGAGTTGACCACACGCGGGTCTGCCGCAGTGAAGCCCAAATCGGACTAGGATGACAGAATGGCCCGCCCCAACCGCTCCCATGAAAAACGCGCCGAACTGATGCCCATCGTGGCGCAGGCCTTCAGTGAACTGGGCTACCGCAAGGCAACGACCGCCGAGCTCGCATCGCGATGTGGCGTGCAGGAAAACATCCTCTACCGTCTGTGGAACGACAAGAAGGCGATGTTCGCCGCGTCGATCGACTACCTGTACGACGCGACGATGCAGCAGTGGCAGACGCTGATCGATCAGGCCAACGAAGACCCCGGCGGGCCCACCGCCGCCGAGTTGATCCTCGCGTACGACGCGGAGCACCGTGGCGAGAAGGGGTTCTACAAGATCACCTTCGCGGCGCTCAGCGAGACCGACGATCCGGACGTCAAGGCCTCGCTGCGTTCGATGTACAGTCGGTTCACCGAATTCATCGAGCAGCAGGTCGGCCAGCACCGCGACTCGATCGACGACTCAGAGCTACCCGAGACCTGGGCGGTGACCTGGGCGATCCTCGGGCTGGCCACCGCGGCAGACATCGGGCGCGAGACCGGCCTGCTCAGCGCCGCCAAACGCAAGGCCATGATCAGCAGCGTGGGTCGGCTGCTGCTCGAAGGTGCTTCGAAGTAACGCACTGTTCTTTCTATAAAGGGATCGCATGGCGAAACGCGCACTCATCGTTCTATTCTGCATCACACTGCTCGGCATCATGCCCGCCGCGCCCACGCTGGCCGACGAGCGACCCAACATCGTCTGGATCTTCGTCGAAGACATGAACGGCTGGTACGGCTGCTACGGCGACGATACCGTGCCCACGCCTCACATCGACGCGCTCGCCCAGCGCGGCGTGCGCTTCGACCGCGCCTACATGCCCGCCGGGGTGTGCTCCGCGACGCGCTCGGCCATCGCGACCGGCGCGATGCAAACCAGCCTCGGCATTCACAACCACCGCTCGTCACGCAAGCGCGTGCCCGAGGAAGTCATCCACCTGCCCGATGGCGTCAAGACGATCTACCAACTCATGCGCGAGGCCGGCTACCACGTCACCTCCAACACCGGCAAGAACGACTTCAACTTCATCTTCTCGAACAGCGACCTGTACGACCAGATGGGCAAGGGCATGGGCCTGTCCGACAAACACTGGCGTGACCGCCCGGAAAGCAAACCGTTCTTCGCGCAGATCCAGCTCAAGGGCGGCAAGAATTCGGGCAAGGGCTTTGAGAAGACCGACCCGGCGAAGATGAAGGTCGCGCCTTACTACCCCGACCACGAAGTGATCCGCGGCGAATACGCCCACCACTACGACACCATCCGCCAGACCGACGCCGAGGTCGGCAAGATCATCGCGGCGCTCAAAGAAGACAACCTGCTGGACAACACGATCGTCATCTACTGGACCGACCACGGCATGCGGCTGCACCGGCACAAGCAGTGGCTGTACGAGGGCGGCATCCGCGTGCCGCTCGTCATCGCCGGGCCGGGCATCAAGGCGGGCAGCACGCGCGACGACCTGGTCAACGGGATCGACATCAGCGCGGCAACGCTCGCGATAGCAGGCGTCGATCTCAAGAAGCACAAATGGATCGAGGGCAGAAATTTCCTCGCCGCGGATCACAAACCACGCGACTTTGTGATCAGCGCCCGCGACCGCTGCGACTACACGATCGACCGCGTCCGCGCGGTGACAACGACCAAGTACAAGTACCTGCGCAACTTCCTGACCGACCGCACCTTCATGCAGCCGCAGTACCGCGACGGCCGGCCGCACATGGAGGTCTGCCGGGAGCTCTTCAAGGCGGGCAAGCTCAACAAGGTACAGTCGTTCATGTGGGAAGCGCGTGTCCCCGAGGAGCTCTACGACCTAGAGAACGACCCGCACGAGATCAACAACCTCGCGAATGACCCGGAGCACGCGAAGGCGCTCGCCGAGCACCGCGCGATCCTTGCACAGTGGATGAAGGACACCGATGACAAGGGCCAATACCCCGAGAGTGTTGACTCACTGCGTGGCGTACTCACACGCTGGAGCAAGCAGGCGGTCAACCCGGAGTATGAGAAGGCGCGTCAGAAAGATTGACCTGCCTTGGCTCCCTCTCCCTCCGAGGGAGAGGGAGCCAAGGCAGTCATACCCGCTCGAGCTTGATCGGGAACGTGCCGCCGGAAAGGAACTGGGCGACGAGGACCGAGCCTTCTTTGGTGACGCACAGGTCGTGCGGGTGGGTGAAGACCTTGCCCAGCGCGGACATCTTCTGCAGCTTGCCATCGTCGTCGTACTGCGACGCGTTGCCATCCAGGTTCGCGATGACTTTGAAGTCCTTGTCTAAGACAGACACGTAGCCCGGCGAGTCGCGGTCCTTGGGCCAGTTGTCGGCCAGGTGGGCGACAAAGTAGTGGTCGCCGGCCTTCTGGATCTGACGCGGGTTGCCGCCGGGCAGTTGAACGCGGAACTTCTCTTCGCCGGTGTCGGTCAGCTTCATCAGGTACTGCTGGTCGCTCATCGCGATGAGCAGGCCCTCGTCATCGTAGATGCCGCCGTGCGGGCCCCAGTGGGTGATGCCGCCCTCCTTGCCGCCGAAGATGTTCTTCTGTTTGCCGTCCTTGTCGAAGTGTTGGATGTAGTCCTTGCCATAGCCGTCGAGCACGAAGAACTCGCCATCATCTTTGTGCAGCGTCCAGCTTGGCTTCCACTGCTTCGCGTTCTCGTACTTGCCCGAGTCCTCCGGCCAGCCCCAGCGTTGCAACACCTCGCCCTCGACCGTCGTCTTCACAAATCGGTTCGTGCGGATGTCGGTGATGTACAGGACTTCGCGCTGGTCCTTGCCCTCGCCCTCGGTGACGATCGACAGGCCGTGCGCGCCCGGGAAATCGAGCGTCCAGGATTCCTCGTGGCAGCCGCAGTCGTCGTAGATGATGACGTTGTTCTTGACGTGGTCAGTGAGCAGGACGATGCGCTCGTCCGCGGTCTCGACGATGCCGTGGCAGTTCTTGACGACCCCCTCGCGTTCACGCAGCACGCCCCAGCCCTGGACTACGCGGTACTTGAAGTCGCCCTGCCCCAGGACGGTGTTCTTCTTCTCGTCCCCGCGCACAATGATCGCGGGGAAGAGGGACGCGGTCGCGGCGGCGGTCGTGGCAGCGAGGAAGGTTCGGCGTTTCATCATGGCATCGTCTCCGTTATATCCTTAGGTACCAGATGGGCGCCACACTCCGGGCAGGTATCACCCTCAGTTGCTCATAGATCGTACTCGCAGTACACACAATGCGAGGGGCGGATATTCAGCTTCAAGAAAGCTTTCGCCAGGCGCTGCTTAGGAGCAATCATCTGGAACGGGAAAAAAGAAAGAACCACAAGCAGGTACGCAATCGCCGCCCACATGTTATGCCTGTCCGAAAAGATCAGGATGAAATAGGCCACAAACCAGATCGTGTAAAAGCCAAGCAAGCAGAGATGGATCCATGAAGAACTGATTGCCGTCCACGTGATCTTCGCATGCAGATGCGCTGGCAGGCTCTGAATCGCCTTGTGTTTTTCGAACATGCCCAAAGGAAATTACCTCCAGCCGGGGTCCAGTTCCTCTGAAGCTTAGCTCAACTCCCCCAGCCGCTCGTAGCCGGCTCGCAGCATCTCTTCGGTCTTCTCCCAGCCGATGCAGGCGTCGGTGATGGACACGCCGCGTTTAAGCTGGCTGCGGACGTCGTCGCCGACCTTCACGCTCGGCAGCTTCTGGTTGCCTTCCAGCAGGTTCGACTCGATCATCGTGCCGGTGATGAACGGGCGGGTCTGGCCGGCCCCGGCGGCGGCGGCGCCCTTGGCCCGCGCGACGCGCTGGTCGATCAGCGAGTTGAAGACGACCTCCTGGCGGGCGTGCTGTTTCTCGCTGTTGGCGTGCGAGCAGTCGATCATGACGCCGGGGTTCAGGCCCGCGTCGCCCAGACGTCGAGCGGCGTCGGCGACGTTCTCGGCCGAGTAGTTGGGCACCCCCCCGCCGCCGCGCAGAATCGCGTGGCCCCAGGGGTTGCCCTTGGTCGAAACGACGCACGTGCTGCCGTGGTCATCGATCCCCAGGAAGTGGTGGCCGCTCTGCGCTGAGAGCATCGCGTCGATCGCGATCTGCAGCGAGCCGTCCGTCCCGTTCTTGTACCCGACGGGCATCGACAAGCCGCTGGCCATCTGCCGGTGCGTCTGGCTCTCGGTCGTGCGTGCGCCGATGGCGGCCCAAGTGACCAGGTCGGCGATGTACTGCGGGGTGATCGGCTCGAGGAACTCGGTCCCGGCGGGCAGGCCCAGCTCGTTGACGCGCATGAGCACCTGCCTGGCCAGGCGGATGCCCTGGTCCATGTCGAAGCTGCCGTCCAGGTGCGGGTCGTTGATCAGGCCCTTCCAGCCGAGCGTGGTGCGCGGCTTCTCGAAGTAGACCCGCATCACGATGCACAGCCGGTCCTTGAGTTCGTCGCGCAGCTTGGCGAGGCGCTCGGCGTAGTCGTAGGCGGCGTCGACGTCGTGGATCGAGCACGGGCCGATGACCACGAGCAGGCGCGGGTCCCGGCCTTCGAGCACAGCCTTGACCTCCTCACGCGCGGCAATGACGGTCTGCTGGGCGGCCTCGGTGATGGGCACCTGCTCGGCCAGGTCGGCCGGGCCGATCAGCTTGGTCAGAGAGGCGACATTCAGGTTGTGGGTCTGAGCGGGCTCGGGCACGGGGCACCTGCGTAGGGGTCGGTTTCGGGTCGGCCGGGCCGGGCGCGGTGCCGGCTCATGCAAAGCGGGGAATTGTACCGGATCGCAACCGGCCTGCCGGGCATGGGGCGACAAGTGCTGGCGTAAGGAGCCCGCCCGCACTATAATCCTCGATCCCGCTGGGGCACCCCAGACACAAACGGGCCATTGGCGCAGTTGGCTAGCGCGCATCCTTGACATGGATGAGGTCACAGGTTCAAGTCCTGTATGGCCCACTTTCGACCGACACCTCGCAACCCAAGCGGGGTGTTTTTTTATGGCGACTCGGCCAGCTCGATCTCACGCAGGACGCGGAAGCCGTGGTATGGGTACGGGCTCTTGGCCTTGAACCCGACGCGGGAGGCGGAGCGGAGCAGGACCTGGGGCTTGGTGAACGATCCGCCGCGCACGACGCCGGTGCCCTCTTCGTTGGCCGGGCTGCCGTCGTCCAGCAGCACCCACTCGCGTGCGTTGCCATGCATGTCGTAGAGCCCGAAGGCGTTGGGCTTGAGCTTGCCGACGGGCATGGTGGAGTTGGGCGAGTTGTAATAGCACCAGCCGTACTGATAGAACGCGGAGGGCTCGTCGCCGTAGCACCACCGGCCCAGGCTCCCGGCCCGGCAGGCGAACTCCCACTCGCTTTCCCTAGGCAACCGATACGTCACACCCTCCTTCTCGCTGAGCCAGTCACAGAACGCGATGCAGTCGGGCTGGGTCAGGTTGATGACCGGATGGCTGTCGTCCTGCTCCATCCCCGGGTTGTCCCAGCTCGCGTCGAGCTCGGAGACACCGCTGGTGAAGTTGATCCCGCCGATGCCATCGGTTTCGGTAAGCGTCTTGTAGCCGGTCGCCTCGACGAAGGCGCGGAACTGGCCGACGGTCACCTCGGTGGTGGCGATATAGAACGGCGTCTTGATGTGCGCCCGCGTGTGCCAACCGTCTGAATGTTCGCTGTCGATGTACTGGGCGTAACGGTCGTAGAGCCCCTCGGCGGTGGCCTGCTGGATGACCCAACGCGTCTGCTCGGGTGTCGACCCACGGAGGTAGCTGCCCGATGGGATGTAGCGGAATGCCATGCCGACAGAATTAGTGAGGTCGATCGGCTCGCCGAGCTGTGCGGCCTGCCCGGTTTGCAGACGGGTCGCGCCGGCGGTCGTGTTCAAGAGCGTCGGGAGTGCCCCGGCGGCCACGGGCGTGTCGCTGCCGGACGTGGGCTCGGCATCTGCGGCCGGTGTACCGTCGGTCGTACTGTTGCCGGAGAAGACGCCGGACAAGAACAGTGCGCCGATGACCACAGCGGTTGCGGCCGCGCCGAGCCCTACCCACAAGAAAACCTTGGGTCGGGCGGCAGGCGTGGTGGATTGTGGCTTAGGCTTTCGCGATGGCCGAGCGGTGGGCACGGACGCCAAGAGCGTCGGCACATCGTCGCTCGACAGGCCCGAAGCGATCAGTTGTTCGAGGGTGTGGACCACGACCGTAGCGGAGGGCGGGCGTTCCCCAGGATCCTTAGCCATCAGGGCGCGGTAGAGCGCATCGAACGCAGGGGGCAGTCGGTCCGAAAGATCGGGCGCGGGCAGTTCACGGTGCGCGATCACCGCCTGGGCCGCGTTCTTCGATGCGAACGGGTGCTCGGCAGTGACCATGGAGTACAGCGTGCAGCCCAGCGCATAAAGATCGGCGGCGACGGTCGCGGCGTGCGGGTCGTCCGCCTGCTCAGGTGCCATGTAGGCCAGCGTGCCGACGATCTGGTCGGCGTGGGTCAGCGTGAGCTGCTCGCCGTGGTCGGCCTCGGCGATGGTCTGTTCGATGCGTGCCAGGCCGAGGTCCAGGAGTTTCAGTGTGCCCGAGGCCTCGTCGATGAGGAAGTTCGCGGGCTTGATGTCGCGGTGGATGATGCCCGCCTGGTGCGCGTGGTCCAGCGCACGGGCCGCCTCCAACAGCAGTGCTGCCGCGCGGCCGGGCGCGAGCGGGCCTTGCTCGCGGATCAGCTCAGCAAGATCCTTGCCCTGTACGTACTCCATCACCAGATAGCAGCCGGACGCATCCTCCCCCGCGTCGTAGGCGGTGACGATGTTGGGGTGCACGAGCTTGGCCGCAGCGCGGACCTCGCGGATGAAACGCGTGGCCAGACCGGGCACATTGAGGTGGCTGGTTTTTAATCGCTTGATCGCGACCTCACGGCGCATGATCCGGTGCACCGCGCGGTAGACCTCGCCCATTCCACCGGCGCCAAGGCGGTCGATCAGGATGTAGTCGCCCAGCAGCAGTCCGCCGGGGCCATCATTTTCGATACACTCGATTTGGAATGCAGAGAGCCTGCCGTGTTCTTCAAGCTTCTGCAGCACGCTCTCAGAAGACTCGCTCTGTGGCCTGTTAGCACCGTCCGCTGGCGAAGCGTCCGACCGGGAGAACAGTGTCGCGTCCTCGGCCGAGAGGATGCCGCTTTCGATCAGGGATTTCACAAGGGTGGCTTGATCCGACATGCGTGGACTCCCTCATACACGAGTATACCGCATGCCTCTCTGCGCTCCGCCCGAGCCGCGATCGTGCAGAGACCGACAGCGCGGTAGGATTGCCCTGCAAATCGCCCGGCAATTCTTCCACCAAACGCACAAGGTTTCCCCCATGCCCAGCTTCATCGAGATCAAAGATGAGCAGGGACACGTCACCCAGGTCGAGATCACCGCCGACGAGATGATCATCGGCCGGTCCTCCTCGGCCGATATCCGGCTGGACCGCCCCACCGTCTCCCGGCAGCACGCCCGGCTGTCCCGCGACAACAACACGTGGACGCTGACCGACCTCGACAGCACCAGCGGCACCTCCGTCAACGGCAAACCGATCAAGCAGAGCAAGATCGTTCCAACCGACGCGATCCGTATCAGCCGGTTCGATCTCCACCTGATCGATGAAGACAGCGCGTTCGCGAACGAGCGGGCGATGTTCTCGACCCAGTGGGCACTCGAGCCCGCGCCGCCGAAGATCAGCGCGTTGGACTACGGGCCACCGCCCAAGATCGACTTTGCACATATCACCCTGATCAACGATTTTGGCCGAGCGCTACTGGAAGACGCGGACCCGGCCTCTCGGCTCGATCGGTTGTGCGGGATGGCGACCGAACAGGCGATGGGCGGCAACTGGTCACTGGTGCTCGAATTGCAGACGGATCGTGCGGACCAGACGCCGGGCATCCTCGCGGCCTCGCACCCGCGCCTGCTTAAGCAGAACGACACCCACATCTCGAAGACCGCGATCGCCGCGATGATGCGCGACCAGTCGCCGGTGCTTGCGAGCAACTTCGCACCCGAGAGCGATGCGATCGAGATGTCGATGATCTCCGGTGCCGCCGATGCGGCGGTCGTTGTCTGCCCGCTAGGCCATGAAGCGGATAAGACGCGGATGCTCTACGTCAACCTGCCGCCACAGCGCGCCTCAACGGCGTGGCTCGCGGTGATGACGCTGATCGCCAAGGAATACCAGCAGGCCGAGGCCGAGCGGCGGACGCGCGAGGAAGCGCAGCACCGCGCGACGGTCGAGCGCGACATGGAGAACGCGCGGGTGATCCAGGAGTCCATCCTGCCCGACACCCCTGCGATCAACGGGCTGGACATCGCCTGGAGCTTTATGCCCTGCGACGCGGTCGGCGGAGACCTGATCGATGTGATCACGCTGCCCGACGGCAAGGTGCTGGCGGCGATCGCGGACGTCTCGGGCCACGGGCTCGCGGCCGCGCTCGCCACGCTGAGTATCCACAGCATCGTGCAGACCGCCACCAAGAGCGGTACCGACGCCGAGCAGATGATGACGATGCTCAACGACCACCTGTGCGCCTACCTGCCCGCTTCACGTTTCGTGACGATGGCCGTTGTGCTGATCGATCCCAAGACCGGCGAGACGCGATGCATCAATGCCGGGCACCACGCGCCCCTGGTCGTCAACGCGTCGGGGCAGGCACGCGAACTCAACAACGCCAGCCACATGGTCCTCGGCGTCACAGAAAACGAGATGACCGGAGAGAGCGACCGGCTCGCACCCGACGAGACGATGCTGCTCTACACCGATGGCCTCATCGAGATGCTCAGCCCCGAAGGCGAGATGATCAAGACCGCGGGCCTGACACAGCTCTTCACCGACGCCATCGAAAACGAGAAGCATGCCCAAGCGGTTACACAATCGGTACGGAACGATTTAGATGCGCTGCAGGCCGGCCACCCCGTGCTCGACGACCAGACCTTTATGGTGATCCGGCCGTCCTCTACCCCGTCATAGATCCGCGAGGATAAACGCGAAATACATTGTTCTGATCAAGCCAGTTGGCTTTCGCTTCGGGCGAAAAGGCCATGGCATAATCGATCAAAGCCTCTATGATCTGAACGGAACAGCAGTACAATGAAGTCGGGGCCCGGCCGGTGATTGAGACTGGGCCAAGCGTGTTTCAGCGGGATCAGGAGTCACAGACTAGCCAGCGGGGGTAAAGCATGGCATTGGGTCACCTTCTCTACATCAGCGACGCCATCGAAACCATCACCGACGAAAACCTTGAAGCGATCCGCAAAGTCTCGACAGAGCACAACGCGGAGCACGGGATCACTGGAATCCTTTTCTATTCGGCCGGGCACTTTGTCCAACTGCTCGAAGGGGATCCGGGCAAGATCCGAAGACTCTTCGACAAGATCGTGCTTGACCGTCGGCACACAGCCGTCAAGCTGCTGATTGAGCGGCCGGCTGAAGAACGCATTTTCCCCGACTGGAGTATGGGGGTGCTGGACCTGCGCAACTATTCGGACAAAGAGCGATTAGATCTGGACGACCTGGTCCACCTCTCCGGCTACCAGGTTCACAAAGACGACGGTACACCCATCGAACTGGAAATCCTTAGCCGGTTCTGCATGCTGCTGCCTGCGGGATAAGCCTTGAACAAGCTAAGACCGCTGATGACATCGGCGTCTATTCGTCGGGCATGATCGGCTTGAGTTCCTTGCCGTCTTCGCCGACGGGATAGAGCGCGCCTTCCGCCTCGAGCTGCTTGACCATCGCGTGCATGATGCGCTTGAGCTTCTGCGGCTCCTTGTCGGCGAGGTTGTTCTTCTCGAACGGGTCGTCCGCGAGGTTAAAGAGCTCGTAGCGCACCTTGGCCGGGTTCATCTTCGGCATGTAGTGGTAGATCAGCTTCCAGTCGCCGGCACGGAACACCGTGTAGTAGCTGCGGCGGTGGCTGTGCGGGAAGTGCATCATGAACTGGTTGGGGCGGTCGGGGTTGGGCTTGGCGCCGGCGAGCTGCCCCGCAAGGTCGTGGCCGTCGATGGTGTGGCCCTTGGGGACATCGACCCCCGCGAGGCCGAGGATCGTCGGGTACAGGTCCATGACCGTGCCGAGCTGCTGCTGGATCACGCCTTGTGCGATGGGCAGCTTCTTCTGCCACTTGTTCTGCGCGTTGGGCTTGGCCCAAGCGGCGATAAACGGCGTGCGCATGCCGCCCTCGTAGTGCGTGCCCTTCTTGGCACGAAGAGGGAACGAGCTGTTGTGCTCGTGCGTCGGGCCCAGCGGCGCATCCCCGCCGTTGTCGCCGAGGAAGATGATGAGTGTGTCCTCCGCGACGCCGAGCTTCTCGAGGTGGTCCATCAACTCGCCCAGCGCGGTGTCCATCGATTCGACGAGCGTCGCGTAGGCTTGGGCACCCTTGGGCTTGCCCGAGTCGGCGTAGTTCGGTGCGTACTTGGGGTTGGAGTGGAACGGCGCGTGCAGGGCGTAGGGCGCGAAGTGCAGGAAGAACGGCGCATCGTCCTTCGCGGCCTTGTCGAGGATCGTCTTGGTCTCGATGGTGAGCGCATCGGTCAGGAAGGTATCCGTGCCGTGGTACTTCTCGAGGTCAGGCACGGCCCGCCGCTTGTTACCTGAGATGTGACCATAACCCGCTTTACCGTAGTAGCTGCCGGGCTGTCCCCAGGAGCAGCCGCCGACATTGATGTCGTACGCGAGGTTGTGGGGGAACTCAGTTTTCTCGTTGTTGGGCCCGAAATGCGCCTTGCCGATGTAGATCGTTTTGTAGCCGGCCTTCTTGAGGACGCCGGCCAGCGTGATGTCGGTGTTACCGACGCCGGTCCAGTTCCACTCCGGCGGACCGAGCGGGCCCTTGTTGTTGCCTTCGGAACGGATCCACTGCGTGACGCGGTGCCGGGCCGAGTTCTGCCCGGTGACGATCGAGGTGCGCGTCGGCGAGCAGACGCTCATGGCGTAGAAGTTGTTCAGGCGTGTGCCCTGCTTCGCGAGGCGCAGCATGCTCGGCGTGCGGTAGTAGTCGTTGAGCGGGTACTTCTTGGCCTTGCCGTCCGCATCAGTCATAAAAGCAACGGACGTGTCCATCGGCCCCATGTCATCGACGAGGAAAACAACGATGTTGGGTTGGTCGGCAGCTTGAAGACGCGGCGCAATACCGAAGGCCAGGCCTAACACAAGCGTCAGGGCGGCGAGACGAGTGAAGAGGCGGTTTGCAGGCAGGCAGGGCATGATCGGCCTTTCAAATACGGTTTAATCCATAGGGGCGACAGAGAGACGACGCCGACGACACGGGATACGATACACCACACACGCCAACCACCCTGAACCCGGAGACGCCATGCGAATTCTCGTCCTGCCCCTCATCCTTGTGATCGCATTCCTATCCGTCGGCTGCTCGACCGCGCCGGAAACCAGGCAGGACCGCAAAGACCTGCTCTCCGAGTCGATGAACACCCTCCGCAAGTTCAAACAGAACAGCCCGGGCTACTACAAGGTCTACTCGGAGTCCTCCGTCGGTGCCGCCGTCTTTCCGTCCATCGGCAAGGGCGGGTACTTCCTCGGCGGGGCGTACGGCCAGGGCGTCGTCCTCGAAAACGCCCTGCTCGTGGGCTACTGCAAGATCGAACAGGCGACCATCGGCCTGCAGCTCGGCGGGCAGGCCTATTCACAGATCATCTTCTTCCAGAACAAGGAATCGCTGCAAAAGTTCAAGCGCGGCGAGATCACCGGCGCCGCACAGGCCTCGGCCGTCGCCATCAAGGCCGACGCCTCAGCCCAGGCCGACTACAAGGACGGCGTGGCGGTGTTCTCCATGGACAGCGCGGGCCTGATGTACGAAGCGAGCATCGGCGGGCAGAAGTTCAGCTACCTGCCCAAGGACGCGGTGGATTGAGCTCGCTCGACCGACAAC
>Ga0213866_10001209_pt1 | contig 19468 bp, 8 predicted proteins | sample PICome_11_FD_160079 | JGI IMG/M metagenome (GOLD analysis project Ga0213866, IMG submission 160079) | Coastal seawater microbial communities near Pivers Island, North Carolina, United States - PICO284 | ecosystem: Environmental > Aquatic > Marine > Coastal | place: USA: North Carolina...
CAAAGTGCTTCACTTTCTTATAGTGCTTCGTTCTCACCCAGTGCTTCACTTTCATATTCACAAACTGCATCACAATCTGCAAGTATTTCATACTCACAAACTATTTCTGCTTCTCGGAGTGCATCGTATACTGATACCGGAACACCATCATTGTCAGGAACACCTTCGCAATCGGATACTGATTCACCGACACCTTCTCAGTCGTATACTGCATCACATTCCGATACCGGTACAATCTCAGGATCAGACTCAGGAACACCAACTGCATCAATTTCATATTCAGAATCAGCATCTAACTCATATTCACCCACCGCATCTGCTTCACAAAGTTATTCAAACACAATATCACAATCAGCATCTTCATCACTTTCATATTCAGCAACAATTTCTGCTTCACCGAGTGCTTCTTATTCTCAAACTGCGAGTATTTCGTTTACAAGTAGTGCATCTCAATCTGCTACATCTTCACAAAGTGAATCGATTTCATATAGTGCATCGGCATCTGCATCCGGTGACACCTCATTGATATTCAGTGTAGAAAGTTCTCAGATTATGAACTTTAATTTGTATGTAAGATTAAAAGATGATAATTTATTACAACGAAATGGATCAAATTTTGAAGTAAATTCAGGAGTTGGAGCACCATTTGCAGACCACAAAAAATTAAGAATAACATCTGCGGACGTAGCATTCATAAATGCTAATGCAGATAACATAAAGCATATTGAAATTCATACTATACTAAATGAATCATGTGATGCACATACTTGTTTAACTTTATCTGAAGAACACGTTTACATTTATCCGTATATTCAAGAAAAATTTGAAAGTGGGTTAATAGACGGACTTTGTATTGCATCTCCGATGTCTGGATTATACAACGAATTTGGTTTAAATGCGGACAACTTTAATACATTTATTGACGATGGTGCATTTAATATCAATAACTTAATCAAGAAAACTGAAGATGATGTATTTGCATTAGATGACTTGGTAACAAACGATAAAGTTGCAAAGAAATTAACAGTGTTATTTGAATCAGTTAAACAAGAACTTTATGGTAAAGCAAGCAATAATTCGGGATTAAGTGTAAATACTCCTTATTCAAAAACAAAAGCATCATTGGAAAGAATTAAATCACGTGCAAGTCGTGCGTTTGATGATTCTTCTATTTCTAATATTTTTGCTGGTCAAGGTGGTAATTTCTTTAAGGATTCGGTAAAAGATGTATTTAGTAGAATAAATAGCAGTACAATCAGTGCGGGTTCATTCATGGATGCGTTCCGTGTCAAATTCAAGAAAAGAAAAACCAAAGAACTTCGTCAAAAACTTACATCTACTTCACGTAAAGTCTTACTTGATTTTGCGGAAGATTTTGCAACATTTAATAGTGGTCCTTGCTTTAGTTGTGAGTTACCACCTACACCTTCACCCTCTTATAGTAAATCAATATCAATAAGTAAAACTCCTGCACCTTCACCGAGTATCACAGAAACTTACACAAAAACTGATTTCTGTGTATTTGATCATACGGAATCGGATGTAAACGGAATTTATTATCACTTTAAATGGGGAACAAAATACAACGGAAAGCATCGTTATCAAAATGGTAATTACTATATGTTCTGGAGTAATACTAATAAATGGGTAATAAGTAATTTACCATTTACACCAAAAGATGCATCTGCTTCAATTATTTCAGCAACATCAAATGTAGGTGAGATTTCTGATCATCCTTGGGATGTAGATTGGGACGCAAATTCTGATTCGTCTGGATGCACCGTCACACTTGATTGTAGAACACCATCCAAGTCTATTTCATATTCAAAATCTGCTTCATATAGTAAGTCAGAGAGTATTTTTGTACCTGGTGGTCCTGGTGGTGATAAGCCTCCTCTAGCTTCATTTTCTGCAAGTTATTCAGCATCTTATTCTGATTCTGATAGTCCAACAAAAACTCCAACACCTGACGAACCTGAAGGAATTTATTTAACATTCAATCCAGCAACAGAAGATGTTTCTCTTCCGATTATGGAAATCGGAGAACTCGGAGTTACTGTAGATTGGGGAGACGGATCATCAGTTTCTTATACAACAGCTGATCAAGGAGTTATTACAAACACAAGAATCAATTCAGGTTCCGAGATTACTGTAATAATTCGTGGGGATGTTATTTCATATGGTGATTATGATTCACAAAAACCAAGTGCATATAAAACCGCAAGTAACGAAAATATCAAGTCTGTGAAAGTAATTGGTATGAACACAATTACAGATGCTTCTTATATGTTCTGGAATATGGAAGAAGCAACCTCGTTTGATTTACAATTCTTTGATACTATTAACATCAAAACAATGGCACATATGTTTAATAGTTGTAGAGCCCTCACAGAACTTAACTTTAATTATGCTCGTAACAATACACACTATGTTACAACTATGGCAAGTATGTTTGCAAATTGTGTAAGTTTAGAAACTTTATATGTAAGTAACTTCCGCACCGAAAATGTAAGAAACATGACAAAAATGTTCTCTTACAATAGATCACTTGATTCTGTAAATATAACTCCTTGGTGTGTAAGATACATTGATTCCGAACCATACGAATTTGCATTACAAGCACCATTCGTTGAAAGACCACAATGGGGTGCTAAGTGTATGGGTACACCAACACCAACACCGACTAAAACACGAACCACGTCATTTACTATTACTCCATCAAAAACAATTAGTTTAAGTAAATCTGCGTCTGCAAGTAAATCTGCTTCTGAATCATCAACACTGCTTGAAAAACTAATAAGATTAGCAGGACGAGGAATGCACAATGGTCTCGTTATAATTGGATACAATAAAAATATCGTTGAAAACGATGGAACAACACCTGTAACACCTTCAAACGATAGTGATACTAAAGAAGAAATGTATTGTGTCTTCCAATGCACAGGAGCAGATCAAGAGTGGATAGTTCCACCAAATGAAGCAGGAACTTCAGTAAATCCGGACGGAGTTACACCACTTAAAGAAAACATTAAGATTTGGGCATGGGGTGCTGGAGGTTCTGCCCGTGGATATAATACTACTGAAGGTGGTGCGGGTGGATTTACTTATGCAGAAATACCAGTATATCCAGGAGAAAAATTAATAGTTGGAGTTGGTCAATCATATAAACCTGGAAACAGAAGACTTGCTGGATATAGTCCAGGAGGTTCTGCCGGTAACGGAGCAACTGCATGGGGTGGATACGCAGGTGCTGGTGGAGGAATGAGTGGAGTTTGGAAACGATCAATTTCAGTTGCTAATACACTTCTAATTGCTGGTGGTGGAGGTGGTTCATCTGGAGGATTCACTGCACACGGCTCCGGTGGTGGAGGTGGTGGAGGTCTTTATGGCGGAGACGGAAACCGTTTTGGTGGTGATGGTCGTGGTGGTGACGGAGGTCGTCAATCTAAAAGTGGATCAAGAATGCAGTTCCGTGGTTCAACAGGAGGTACAAATCGTCATAGTTCCGGTGGTGGTGGAGGTGCCGGATATTGGGGTGGTGGACCTGGTCACGGTTGGACTGCGGAAGATACATCAGGTGGTGGTGGTTCTGGATTCGTAGTAAGTGACGCAATCGAGTGGAAAATGGTTCAAGGTGGTCGTGGTAATAAAAACAATGGAGAAATAGGACCATACAAAAAACCATCAATGATTCCATACAGAAGAGATTTTTGGAGAACTAATTTACCAACATGGAAAAGTTCAGCTGGTGTAAACGATGATCTTGATTTTACATATCTTGAGCATCATGTAAATGTACCACATGAATTGTGTGTACCTTATGAAGAATTTAGAGATTTACCATCAACATGGCCAATTGATATTCCTGTGGTAACACTGGATAAAAATCCAACAAATAATCAAAAACCAACATGGTCATGGGATGCAATACCATCTGCAAATGATTATGAACTTATACTAGATGGTGTAATTGTAGAACACGCACATAGTAGTACATCATATCAACCATCAAGTGATCTTTCCGAAGGAAAACATACACTTCAAGTTCGTGCAAGAATTGGAAAAAATTATAGTATACCTGCATATAAAACTGTTACAATTGATTTGACTCCACCAAAAGCACCAAAACCAAAAACTAAAACTCCTGTAATGGGATATGCAGATGTAACTTGGACATGGCCACCATATTTTGATCATAACGGAGACTATAAGGTTTATGTAGATACGCAAGGAACTACACCATCACAAGCAGGAACTGGAGATGGTGCTCCGTCTGGTGGTGATTACATAGATTTACCAAAAGGTCAACGAAGTTTTACTGTAACTGGATTAGATACGGGAGTATACAAAATTTATGTAAAGGCATCAGATGCCGCTGGTAATTATAGTTCTGCTGGAACACATAGTGTAAATGTAATTCCAACACCAACTCCGTCTTATAGTAAAAGTATATCTTATAGTAAATCTTGGTCGTACTCAAAAAGTAGATCACAAAGTTACACTCCATCTTGGATGTGTAGAGCATTTAGATATACTGCAACTGGTGCAGACCAAAAATTTATTGTACCTGATGATGTTAAAGTTCTATACTTCCAACTTTGGGGTGCTGGAGGAGAAGATGGAGGAACAAAACACTCTGCTGGATCCGGTGGATACACAATATGTGCGATGAATGTTACCCGTGGAGATGAAATTATAGTAGGAGTAGGTGAAACCGGTAAAAACGGAACACCTGGATATAGTATAGGAACATCCAGTGGTGGTACTGGATCAGGGAATGCAGGAGCAGGAGGTGGTTTAAGTGCTGTTTACTATAAAAGCATTTCTGAAGGTAATTTAATCGCAATCGCCGGTGGTGGTGGAGGTGGTGCTGGAAGCAACAATTATCGTGCAGGTGGTGGTGCTGGAGGTGGTAAATCCGGCCGTCACGGTGAACGTTATAGAAATGACAATAAAATTGCTCCTGGTACACAATCAAGTGGAAATGCAAAATATGTAGGTCAAGATGGTGTATCCGACTCCAACGGAAACGGAGGAGGTGGAGGTGCTGGATATTATGGTGGTTTCGGTGGAACAACTCATAGTGGAGCAGATGCAAGTGGTGCTGGTGGTTCTGGATATGTTAATTCCGATCTTACAATTGGTAGGGTAAATGGAATTAATTCAGAAACATACTTTGGAGCAGACGGAGCAAGTGGATACAAATTAGCAAAACACCCATACATGGGTATCAACAAAGAACTTGGTAAAAAACGTGGTATATCAGCAGACTTAGGAAATGGAAACCAAGACGGATTTGTAATGATATATGCTTTCTGTACTGGATACGATGCACTTACACCTACACCAACTCCGTCAAAAAGTATATCTTATTCAAAGAGTATATCTTATAGTAAATCTATTAGTATATCAAAAACTCCAACTCCAAGTCAATCTAGGACAATATCTTATTCAAAATCATGGAGTGAATCAAAAAGTCATTCATATTCACCTTCACCGTTTAATTGTCCAGAACCGAATGTAATTTGTGACAAGGTAATATTCCATATGCAAAGTAATGACGATGATGAGGTAAATACTAATAGATTTAAAGACTTTGGAATCAAGAAGCACATAATTATTGAAAGAAAAGATACATAATAAGGGAATTTAAATGGCAAAGCATTCAACAAGTAAAACATTATTTAGTAAAAAAACCATTGAGTTTGAAAACGGAAATGATTATGTAACAATAAGTGAGTCCGAAGATAATGTTATTTCTGGATTAAATCTAGGAAAAGAATATACCGTTGAATCATGGATAAGTACCACAGAAATTCCCGAAGATCCAACTTTTACATATGCATCCGATGTTGCAAATGCTTTAAAAGAAAATTCAACTTTAACTTTATCAGGAACCGTTAATGTTAATGATTTGTATGAATCGGATTTATTGTATGCAGTTAAATTTGACGGAACTGAAATAACATTAAAAAACAAAACATCTGATAAATTTCCTGTAAATGCAAGAATTCTTATCATTGAAATGCAAGCATTATCATCAGGTACAAAATCTACTGTTGGTAACTATGAGTTTGCTGAAGTTGATTCTCATATTAGTGACGATGAAATCAAACTAAAAAATGCGTTAACCAAAACATTTGATTTTACAAATAGATTATATGTTGTTTATCAAAAAAGATACGAAAAAATTGTAATAGATCGTAATGCACGAATTATTTGTAATTCATGGGCAACAAATTTCAACGAAATAAATGGTCTTATATTATTATGTGCAGATGAAATTATAGTTGAAGGAAAACTTGATGCAAATTATCGTGGATTTCGTGGAGGAAATTCAGGACCACACGGAAACTATCACGGAGGTCGTGGTGAGGGTGTCGTTCATGGATTATACAACAACCGAGCTATGGGAACAAACTACACCGGTGGTGGTGGTGGTGGATATAAACGTTCTGGTGGTGGTGATGTTGGAACGGGTGGTGGATCAGGAGGAAATGCTTCTAAAGGATATAATTCAAATAGTTTTGAAGGATATTATGGTCGTGGTGGACAACGCAATAATTATCCCGATGGTAAACTCTTTTTAGGAGGTGGTGGAGGTCAAGGTGCTGGAGACGGAGCATGGCCTGCTGAAAGTTGTTCGAGTCGTGGTGGAAACGGAGGACGAGGTGGAGGAATCATCATTCTTGATGCAGAAAACACTCATATTTCAAAATTTGGATCAATAGTTGCAAAAGGACAAATGGGATTCGGCCGTGACAGAAGGTGTTCGGGTGAACCGGGAGACGGAGGTGCTGGAGCAGGTGGATCAATTTTATTTTTAGGTAATGCGATAAATGACATTACTGGATTACCAACGGGTGCTTCTAATGTATGTGCCACAGGTGGAGCGAATAGGGGTTCGGGGCATTATTATGGACCACCAGGTGGTTTGGGAATAATCCAAACAGGAGGATATCATTTAGGTTGGATGCAAGGGTGGATGGGGCATAAATTTCATAATTGTTCGGTAATTGCGACTTTTGCTAGACCATTTGGAAAAACTGGTGATGTTGATGACTACAGCACAGAAAAAAATCGTCATGCGTTTTTATTAACTGCGATTCCGTTTGAAGATGGATATAAATTAGTCGCAGGACAAAGTCACAGAATGATGCCTGTTAGTGAAAAATTAGAATTCGATAGATTTTATCATTTTGTAATTTCAAGAAATTCTGGATCATTAGAAGCAATTTACATAGATGGAAAACGAAAAGGAATAAGAACATGGCCAAGTAATCATGTTTATGAAAATAGCAACATTATGCTTGGAGCAAATTCAGATAATGATTTTGAAAATCCTGCTCCGTTTACAGGATTCATTCAAGATTTCCGAGTAACACAAAACAATATGTATGATTGTACAAGTTATACATTAGGAGATTCCTCAAATGTTCCAACTGAAAGTTGTACAGATCCAACTCCGTCACCAAGTAAATCACCAAGTTATAGTAAATCTGCATCTGTTTCTTTTGAATTTCCAGATGGATGTCCAACGAGAGTTGTTCCTTATTGGGGTGGAACATCGGGAGGAGGAAGTCGTAGTGGACCAAGTAATTTAGGAAATGCATTTGATGGAAAAGATTCAAGTAGAACAGGATGGGTAAGTATATGGTATTCGGGAAGTTGGAAACAAGATAGATTTTATTTCAGTGATTCAAATAAGCAAACTCCTGGTACTTTAAGATTTTATATGCAAGGTGGGGTGAATAATGGTTACGGAAATCGTGCAGATATGTACATTCGTTATCATGAGTATGGTGGACCGTGGGTTTATCTTCGCAATGTATCTAATTCTTATATGCCACGTGATCAGCATTTTAAATATGAAGTACGAGTAAATAGTGTTTCGAGAGTTGATGTATATTGGAAAGATATGGGAAAAGGTTCAATTAGTTATTTTTATTGGTATGTTGATTTTGAGCAAGATTGTTATCCAATATGTGATAATAGCATATTTCATATTCAAGCAAAAGGAAATGAACCATTAAAAGATCGTAGCACCAATGAAGTTCCTATTGAAGATGGTTTTGAAGGATATTTACCTTCATTACCAAAAGTCCCAGATGGCATTGACAATCCAAGTATTTTAATGGATGCTAGATTTTCTAATGTCACAAATTTAATAAACAACGCAACTTTAGAAGGATCATATTCAATTCAAGGAAGCACTCCTTGTCAGCAATCTGTGAGATTTGCAAATTCAGGAGGATATGCATATTTTGATAACTGGGATTCTACACCACAAACACTTTCATTTGAAATAGATTTTAAAATAAATTCTCATTCTAATTCTGCAACTGGTGGAGCAGATGCAGGAAGTCAATATATTTTGCATATGCAAAATGAAGAAGAAGAAAGTAATACAAATGGCCTAAGTTTAAGTTACGGAGAATCAAATAAAAGTTTATCAATGGCAGTTACAAGTGAACCACCGAGTCAACCTACTGCAAATACTGATAATGATGCTTTGGTTTTAGGAGAACGAGTTCATGTAGTTGTAACAATTTCATCAAACACTATTAAAATTTATGTAAACGGAGTTGAATCTGCATCTGAAACAAAAGATGATGGAATTGTTTACCATCCAACAAATAAACTTACATTGGGTCGTGCGAATTTACTTGGAAGTGATTTTGATCGTTATATGAATGGTGACATATATAATTTCAGATTATGGGATGATGTAGTTTTAAATTCTTCTCAGGTTAATGAATTATATGAACTTAGAAATACTAAGATAGAAACTTGTGATCAAGCAGGAAATGATTTAAATCAATCAAGTTTCGCAATATCAGAAGATAAATATATTGTTGGTAATTTAAATACAACTGCCCGTAAATTAAAAGTAGATGAAGATTTTACAATTGAATTTCGTGTATCTATAAAAGACTTTGAAATAGCACCAAGTGTTTCTGATTTGGGAACAGGAAGCAATTCATACGATCCCGTTGGTAATATTGTATTTGTCGGAGCATTGGGTACTGAAGGAATTGTTGGAATTGGTATTACAAAAGAAAAATATTTCTACACTGGGTTTAATGGAACGCAAAATAATGATGCGTCTAAGTTTATGATTGATGAAACACAAAGATCATTAAACACAACTTATTCAGTTGCATTGAATTACAGAAGTAATGTTTTAACTTTATTTATCAATGGGTATGTTGTAAAATCAAATGTAGTTAATTTTAATGATGATGATCACATGGATGGTATTGTAGTTGGTGCTAATGATGCTTTGGATTATTTTTCATCACACATAAACATTCAAGATGTAAGAATTGTACAAGAAAGTTTATATGACCGTGAGTATTATAAACCAAGAAACTTTTTGACTGATCCGTGCGAAAATGTAAAAACACCAACACCAACACCAACATTAACTTATGTAGGAAGAACAATTACAATTGCCGAAGTAAAGGTAGATGATGATTCAGAAATGAATAATGTATCTGCAAGAGTTTTTGTAAATGATACTGGACCTAATCCTGACAGTTCCGATGATTATTGGGGTTATTCTGTTAATGGTGGACCTGTTTTAAGAGTTTATGAAGGATTTACTGTTGATTTTACTTATTTAGTTGACGGAACACATACATTTCAAGCATATTATTTTGTAGCAGATGGAACTCAAACTATTGTAACAGATACATCTGAATTTACAATAAAGTCACCAGAATTAAACGAGAAATGTAATCGTTACCAAGTAGAACGAACAAAAAATCTATTAAGATCAGTTGATATAATTGGAAAATGTAGTATCGTAGTAACACCAAATTATTTTAAATATGAAAGCACAGGTTTATCAGTTCAAACTGCTAATATCGTGGTTAATGATACAAATGGAAATCAATATGTTGATTCGGATTATACATTTAGAAATATCATTGAAGTAACATCAAATACTGCATCTAAAAATACTGTTTTAATAATTGATTCGGGAGAAGCAAACGCAGGAACTCTAAGTAATTTAAGTAAAACAATTACACTTCAAGCATTTGGTGAACCAACTACTGTAAATGGATGGATTGGAGATAATATTGACATAATTACAACTGATATTTCAAACAAAAATTATTTGACTTCAAACAATTCAAGAACATTTGTAAATCCTGGTGATTGTGAACACGCAAGCCATTATACTGTTGATTTAAGTCATACTGATATCACACTCAATTCAACACCTCGTTCTGCTTTGTCTTATTTAAATATGTTGAGCAGTGATATGATTTCAGATGAATTAGAAATTCACACAATTGATAAATCAAATTACAAATTAGTTCCATTGTATTCGTCTGAAGATATAATAGATTCAAAATTACTTTCTCAATCAAAACCACCAACTGGATTGCTTCCAAATATTGTATTGGAACTTGATAATGTGGGTGGTGATTCTGCGGATATAAACGAAACAAATGATCAACCAAACAGAATATTTATAACAACTCTTAACAAACATAACAAAAAATCAAGTTTAATTGTAAACTCTGCAAAAATCATAGTCAATAACAACGAAACAAATTAAATAAGGATATATTTATAGTCATGAAACTTTTTGAGCATAACCAAGGTGGTGGAAACAACACAGAATGTGGATCGTGGTATTACGATAAAAAAATCTGTGAGTTTAACAATAAAATTTATATTAGACAACAAGGTCACACTAAAACTGATCTTAAACCTTTATTCAATGATTATTTTGGTATGAGTGCATATGGTGAAGCAATGAGTCTTCATAACAAGATAGGCATGGGCGTTAGTCAACACGCACCAACATGGTATAAAGGTAAAAGCAGAGATTATGTTTGGTATCACGATACACATTACAGAATGTATCATTTAAATAGTCTGGATGGTCAAGTTGAAGCCTGTGCAGCTATTGATGGAAAGGGATTCAAGTTGGAAGAATTTTATGAGTCTGATGAAGGGCACATTTTTTACAATGAACAAACACGAAATGACAATGAAATTTTAATTAAAAAAGATCCTAAGACAATGAAAAATGTTGTGGTGAATGTTCATAACAATCAGTTATTAAGAAACATGAGAGTAATACATGAAACTGATGATTATTTGTTTGCGATTCACGGTGGAAATACATATTCACATTATGCAGGTGGTTTTATTAGAATATTGAAATCTGATTGTACATGGAATCGTAGAGGATGGCACGGCCGTCATACATTTGGATATCAACCAATTTACAAAAATGATGATTATATTTTGTCGTTTGTTTGGGAAGCAAATTATAGTTCTTCTCAACCAGGATTTAGTTTACATAAACATCATTGGGATGATTCGCATACAAACAATAGTGGACGTTATTTAAGAAAAGACGGAATAACCGCCGCATATAGTAATTTACAATGGTTATCAGCAGATTCAGATGGAAATCCAAATCCATCAACTTCTTTATCATCTCGTGAAGTTATTTACTATCCAATGGAAGATGCTCATCGTATGTCAGATGGTAGTGCTTTTATTCCTAAAGATGGTTTTTATTCTCACGCAGGTGCGGCTATGGTAGCACACGAAACATTGCGTAATACACACAATGTAGGAAGAATGTATGTAGCATATTTTGAAGATAGTACCGTTGATGAAACTGAACCACTTGCAATTTTACGAATCAATGTTCCAATTGGTGATGATGTACCAGATGCACCTGAATATGATGTCAGAAAATGTGAATTAGATCATAGTGGTGCAAGTGATCTCGATTTGGATGTTCCAACGTGGGTGAATGTACACAAAGAAGGAGGTTATACTGGATCATCAACTTGGATTTATCGTGAACAAAATCTTCATTATTTTCGTGCGGAAAATAGTGGTGGTGGTACAAGTTCTTATTTGTTGTTAACATTTGAAGATTCAAGTGGATATGATGTGCATGACCAAACAGACCACCAATTTGGAGATAGATTTTATGTTTATAGAATTGAAGACGATTCTGTAAGTGCAGACATTACAGAAACTGATTCACTTGAGTTAACACTTGTGCAAACTGAAAATCTTGATAATCCAATTTTAGGAAAGTTTTTTCCAGGAGGTCATGCTGGAGGTTTTGAAAAGTTTGTGTTAATTAATTATACATCCGCAGAAAAAAATCCAGTTTATGTATGGGATTCTACAACTGAAAATTTTGTAACTGATCCGAAATCAGACGGAATTGTTGGTTCAATAACTTCAATAGGTGAAGATTCAACAGGAAGAATATTCAGTGTAAGATATCCGTCTTCAAATACACAAGAAATGAAACAAGAAATTCACATTGACTCGATTGATTTGCCACATGATGTAAAAATTGTACCTGAACAAGCATCTTACAATTATGTTAGTTCAACAATTGATACTTTTGTAAATGTAAGTGTTTATGATGCCGAAGGAAATCGTCTTAATAAAAGTGTGGCATTGACAATCGTTGGAAGTGGTGTTAACTTCACAGGTGGTGGATCAACGAAAACTGTATCAACATCAACAAGTGCAGATACTAAAGTAGATATACAAATTACATCTGCATCACGAATTCAAATGACTGCGACAATATCATAAGGAAAAATAAAAATGAAAGTATGGACAAACCAACCTGGATCACACGACTATAATTGCGACGATACAACTCACATCGTTGCGGAAGATAGTCAATATATTTTTATTAACGGACAAGCACACGATAAAACTACATTAAAACCAATATTTGGTGTTCGTTTTGGTGTGTCGAACGAAAAATTTCCAATGCTATTGAGCAACAGTATGTTTATACCAAAAGATTTACATAGTATGGGTGGATTGACAAGAGGATCGGATCATGGTCTTTATTATTATGGTCTTTTTTCACAAAATGCTACAACTCATAATAATGGTCAAACACAAATGCTAGGAATCAAAGGAACAGGAGGAGCAAGTGAAAGTGATTATGCTTCATGTGGTATGTATGAATCAAAACTTGATTCAGACGAAATATTATCATTTGAAACGAGTTGGGGTGATTATCATTCCAGTTCTTGGAACGCAACAACTACTTTCAGAAGAAGAAGCATGAATTATAATGTGTCTAATTTTGTTTACGGACCAAGAAATTCAACAGATGGACACTATCAGTATATGTATCCTTATCATGAAGATGAAAAATTTGTATATGGTTTTGTAGGAAATAATGATGTGGGTGGACATCACACTGGACACATCGCTGTAGATAAAACTGCCGAAAATACTTTTAGATGGAGGGGTGGATGGTCATATTACGAACGATTTAATACGATTTTGTATAAAGATGATACAACAATTATATTAGCATCTAGCAACTATAATGATTCACGTTTTGCGATTAAGAAGTTTAATTGGAGTGATGGTTTTAGTAATGGTAACAATGAGAATGTTTATTATCGTGAAGATTATGCCAATCAGGATGGATATAGAAGTTTTTTGAAATGGTGGGTAAAAGCAGATAATGATGAACTTGAACCAACAGATACAAATCAATGGTTGTTTGATAATAATTCTAATGTAGAAATTGCAGACAATATAATGGTAGGTAATCCAGATGATTTAAATATTTCTGTTGCTCCTGCGATTGTTCATACCGCAGATGAAGATATTATTCATCCGACTATAAGAAGATGTTATGCTCCATTTTTTGCACACGATGCTAATCACGAAGATTATTATGAATTACGCATGACTCGTTTAAATATTCCAATTAAAGGACACGATGCATTCGATTCTACTGATGCTCCACGTTACGATATATCATTGTGTGAAATTAATTGGAATGAAGCTTCCACCGGATGGAATTCATTTAAATACGATGATTTTCGTGGTGTTGCAGGTCAAACAATGTATCGTGGTTCTGCATCACGTGGTCATGCGTTTTTCAATTGTGCGTTTTTTGAAGATACAGATTCAAATGGTCACTTCCGACATTTTATTATGGTAAGTAGTGATTCGTATGATGGACTTACACATTATAGCGGACATTCTGGAGCAACCCGTGCATTGGTATTTGAAATAGGACCCTTACAGAGTAATGATAAATTGGGTAACGGAAAACCGAAACCTAGTGCAACTGATTATGCTTCAGATAATTTACATGAAACAGATAGTACATCCTTGAAACTCGTTCAAGTTTTAGATTTAAGTGAACATTGTGGTTATCAAATTTTTCGTCCTGAGTATGATCCAAAGAAATTTATTGCTTTTCAAATGCGTGAAGATACACATCCTATTTACACTTGGAATTCAACTGCAAAAGCATTTATAACGAATTCTAATTTTGTAGGAAGCAATGTCACACACATGGGAACAGATACAACGGGAAGATTTTGGACAATCCAAAATCCCGCAAAGGGTGAATTAGAATTGCATTGTCATACAATTGATATTCCTGCGGTAGTGAAAATTACACCTGTTTCTTCTTCTTTAAACTATCAAGGTTCTCCTATTACTACCCAAGTAAAAGTAGGAGCATTTAATCACGAAGGAGACAGAATTGGTGTAGATTTGAAGTTACAAATTAGAGGAGAAAATGCTTCATTCGAAGGATCATCCAGTGTTCTTGAAAAAACAATTACTGTTACAGATTCTGCTGATCTAGAAGTAGATGTTTTTGTTTCTGGAGCAACAAATTTAGATATAACCGCAACACATTTAACAAGTTAATATTATGAAAATATATGAAACACAAACAAGTGGAAGACTAAGTCAAAGACACTCAGGTATAATGCTCAGAGAAGATCCTGAGTATATTTGGATCTATGACCAAGCACATACTAAAGATACATTGAGCCCTGTTTTTGCAAAACGTTGTCTTTTATATTCAGCTAATTTACCTATCGTCATGGACAATTGGCAAGGAACTCCGTTTCATTGGGATGCAGATTATGCTCATCGTAATGTAGGTGGAGCATTTTGGTATGGTCCACACGGATGCAATTTAGTTACAGGTAATGGTCAATTGAATATGCATGGAATTAATCCAAGTGTGTGTGGTCAATCAAGTTATGATCCTGATTATTATTATACTTGTCCTTTTACCAACAATGATGTCAGTGGTTCTCTTTGGAGATATAAAATTCATGCACCAAGTGGTGAAGTCGTGAATAAAAGCAATAACGCAAGTCATGGTGCGTTAATTTACTTTTTACACGAAACTGAAGAATATTATTTTGGTTTGAATTGTTATCATCATGGCAGTGCTAGATTTGTTCGCATGGAAAAAGGCAATTCTATGACTATTCAAAACAAAGGTCGATATAATGATAGTGGAACTTTTTTAGGATCACAAATATTATATAAAACTGATAAAGCAGTTATATTTTTTGATTGTTTTCATAATTCAGCTACTGCGATGGCCTTCGTTGTGGGTAAAAATTATTGGACAGATACTGGTACAAGCACGCCATCTCACTATCAGAAAACTTCAAATGATTTATCTGTGACATATACAGATTGGACAAAACCATTTCTTCGTAAAAGTTTATTTAAATTAAATCAAAATGGATATGAACCTGATACGCTGGGTAGCAGTAGTTATCTTGGTATGAGCAGATCAGACACGAAATTATTAAGTGATCGTGAAGAAGAAACACAATTTGATGCAAAATTAAATTTTCATATGCATTCTCTTGCGGCTACTGTGCATGATCATGATTCTGGTGAAACAGGATTAATTAAAGATCATGAAATGCTTAGATGGTACTCAGCATATTGTGATGAAGATGGTGCATTTCAAATATTAAGATTTAATATGCCAATGAGTGATGAAATAATTGCACCAACATATGATGTTAGGAGATGTAAATTAAGCAATCCAAGTAATTTAGAAGCACCTACTTTAGATACAATTGAAGCAAACGGACACGCATACATGGGAGATGATAATCGTGCTCAACAAGGAGTTCAATTAGCATATTTTACCGACAAAAAAGATGGAGCATATGAACATTATTTGTTAATGTCATTTGCAAATATTGTAGGTTCTAATATTATGCGTAATACTGGTCCTAACTACAATTACAATAAAATGTATGTTTACAAAATAACAAATAAAGCAGAATTTTTCTCAAATGGGGCATCTGCGGATGAAATTGATTCTCTTGATTTATCGTTACATCAAGTAATAGTTGAACAAGATATGGCATTTGGATTATTGCGACCAAACTTTGATGCAAAAACATTTGTTTATTGCACACGTACAGATAATCATCCTGTGTATATTTGGAATTCTGAAGACCAAGTTTTTGATAAGAAAACATCACTTACTGCACAAGCAATTAATTTTGCGGCCGACTCTGATGGAAGAATATATGCATTAAATTATCATAAAGATGACGATTTTTCAATTGATATGTTTACTCTTGATATACCTAGTAAAGTATTATTAGAAATGGATGAATATGAATACGAGTATTCCGGTTCTGCTTTAGATAAAGAGGTACGAGTCAAAGCAATAAATTGGAAAAGTGAATTAATAGAAGCAAAAGTTAATTTAAAAGTAATAGGAAGTGGGGTGTCTCTTGTAGATGCTGGAAATGGTAATGCTGAAGTAAATACATTAGAAGTTACAACCGACACTTCAGATTGGGTCACAATACCTATTAAGATAAATTCTGGATCAGCAGTAAAAATTAACGCAAGTATATCACCTAACTAAAATTTTGTTGATATTTAAAGGTTTTTTGTTTAAAATCTTTAAAGATTTGAAAACCAAAGCAAAAATTCTACACCAATTAATTTCCGATGTCCGTGAAAAGCATCGTTTAATGTGTGTGGAAATGCGTGAAAAAGCAATTGAACTTGGTAAACCATTTGTTGGAATGCGAGTTGCGTTTAAAAAACCTAAAGTAAAAAATCGTACCTATAAAATGCTTGGATTGGAATTGAAACAACTAAGTTTGCTTCCAGAAAACTCTAAAAAAAGAAAATCGACAGGATTTTTAGCAGTCCGTAATAATGCTTCTTTCTTTGGATATGCTATTTCTGATATTCAGTTGGATTTTGTTAAAATGCAAAATGACGGATACGATGCAGAACTTTTAAAAATAGAAAGAACACTTCACGAAGAATTTTCTAATAAAACACGTGTAATGATATATAGTGTGGGAGTTGATCTTATGGCAGAATCTATTTTAGGAGAAGCAGATGTGGATTTTTATTTAGCATCAAAAGGATATAAAGTCAGTAATTTACATAATTCATCTCGTCATAGTGGGAAAATAATAGGTGTAGAGTATAATCCTTTTATGGCAGAAATTAATGTAAAAGTAAAATGTGACAGAACAAATGCAACGCATATTATTGACAACGAAGAGCATATCGTTAATATTTGGAATTAAATATGAAAGCAATATTTGGAATGCACAAAGGTGAGTTTGGTGATGTTCAATTTTCAGAACTTGTTGAGAACCAACTTTATCGTGTTAGTATTACTTGCGGAGATGAACGATGGGTAAATCCTAAATTAAGTCGTTGGAAAGGTCACTTGATATTATGGGTTCGTCAAAAAAACGATGAAGGATATTTTCCACGAAAAGGGTGGGGATTCAATTTGTTGTTTCAACCTGAGAATGATGCTGAAAAGAAAATGCTTTATGAATATCAATGGACATATTCTCCTGCTCCGAATGTTATTTCATATTTAATAACTCCTTTATGGCCAAATAAAGTTGAACCCGATGCTATTTGGGAAAAAGTTCGTGATAATAAGTTATACACAAACACAATTTCAGATTATCAAGATGATCTAAAAAGTAAGATGCAGGAAAAAGCAAAAGAAAATGAAGCACAAAGAAAGACTCTTGAGCAGTTTGTGCCGGAAAAGGTAGATGAAATAATACCAGAAGAAAATTATGATGCTTTATTTGATGGAGAAGATTTGCCATCGCACGAAGAACTTCAAGCAGAATTTAACGAAGAGTAATTATGAAAACTATTTTAGATTTTGACAAAGAACCATCACAAGACTCAATAATTTGTATTGCTACAATGTATAATGAAAGGGATTCTTTGAATTATTTTATTGATTATTATGTAAAAATGGGAGTTTCTCATTTTATTTTCATAGACAACGATTCATCTGATGACTCAGTTGATATAATAAATAAACACATTGGCAATGTTGAACTTAAAATAATATACACAGATGAATCGTATGCCGATAATGATTTTGGAATGGTTTGGGTTAATAATATAATGAAAGAATACAAAGACCATTGGTTGTTAGTAATTGACCTCGATGAATATGTAATACTAAAAGATAACCAAACATTAATTGATTTAAGGTCTGAAATGATCAATAAGAATCAAAATGCTTCGCAGTTTTGTTTGATTGATTTTTATCCTGCTGAAAATTATATGCAATCAATTTTACCAGACGGAATTGATCCATTTAAACATTCCACGAATTATGATAATTGTAATGAAGAAAATTATTATTTTACGGATGTTGCTCATGATAAATCATTGGTAATAAAAGGTGGTTTTAGACAAAGACATTTTAAGGGTGAAAAAGCAACTAATTCTTCATATTGTCTACATAAAAAAAGTTTTTTTAAATTTGATTTTCATGAATCTCATCGTTTATCTGTCGGAATGCATTGGTTATTTCCCCATGCTTTTAAAAGTTGGAAGTTTAGAAGTTGGAACAAATATAACAAATTTATTTCGTACAACGAAAATGTAAATATTTTAGCACATTTTAAGTTTGTTAAACGAGACTTTGAAAAATATTTAGAAAAACGAATTGAAAGGAATCAGGATTGGAATCAGTCTAATGAATATAAAACCTATGAGTTTAATGTAAGTGAATTTTACAGTGAAACTTCTACTGAGGAATTTAAAGACAATAATAAGTTGTATTTTGATACAATCGATAAATTATTTAAAAAAACTTGACGGAAACTAAATTTACTGAGATAATAAAAGCATGAAAATTAATTTGAATGATAAACTGGTGGAAGAACTTGATTCTATTTTTGGGAATAAACGAAATACACAAGATGAATGGGATGTGTGTATAGAAGACATAGTAGAGGAATTTATTGCTAGGCAAAATGGAACTTGGGAAGAGTTGCCTTTTGAAGAAGATGAAGAACCCGATGAAGTTTATTTTGACTTAAGAAACATTGGAATGAGCAACGGAAAAAATGGTCATCTCAATGGAACATTAACTCAACCACCATTTGGAAAAAAGAATTTACGAAACCGGTTAAACGATAAGTAAATGGTGGAGTCGTGTCATTCGTGGCATCCCTTAAAGTGGTCATCTTTCGGTGACCACTTTTTTTGTGTAATTTTCCAAATGTTAATAACTTTTTGTTGCAATAACCTTAAAAATGTTTCATAGTATTTAAATCATGTATATCAATCATTCATTCAAAGAAGTCGAGTGGTTTCAAACCTAGTCAGTATTGGCATCGTCCGCAAA
>Ga0213866_10001210_pt1 | contig 19466 bp, 12 predicted proteins | sample PICome_11_FD_160079 | JGI IMG/M metagenome (GOLD analysis project Ga0213866, IMG submission 160079) | Coastal seawater microbial communities near Pivers Island, North Carolina, United States - PICO284 | ecosystem: Environmental > Aquatic > Marine > Coastal | place: USA: North Carolina...
GGGGGTTCGCCGGTTTGGAGGGGATCAAAGAGCGGGGCGAGGTGAAATTTGGAATGACGGAGGAGGAAGCGGGATTCCTGTCCATCATTGAGGTGGCCGAACATGTGACTGAGTGAGGATTGGGGGGCTTCGGGCTGTGAGGGAGCAAGGAAAAAGGGGGGGAGCTTGGGGAGGGGCCAGCCTTGGGAAATAGCTTTCTCGTAGAGTCGGGTGGAGGAAAAGTGATGGGAGCCCCTTGTCGCGGTGGTGGTGCCGGAGGTGAGGAAGGTGGTGCGTATTTCGCCGCCGCAGGTGAGCGGGAAGTCGGGGAGTTTGAAGGCGGAGGTGGGAACGGCTGGGATCTGTTGCCAGTGGGTGACGGAAGCGGGAGTTTTGCTGTGTGATCGAGCGAAGGCCGAGAAGGGGCGATTCTGGGAGAATTGATACCTAAAAACATCCAGCGCAAGGGAGTTGAATTTATCTGTGGCGGAAGTCGTGAGGAATTTCTCGAGCCGCTGGGTCAAGCCGCGATCTTCCGGGCTGTTCGTTAAAGGTCCTTCGATTTCAGTCATTTCGCTACGGGTGGTGACTTGACAATTGGGTCAAAGATCGCGATGAGTTCTCTTGTTGGTACTCGACAACGCACTATCTCCAACCCCTATCATATTGAAAGCCATGTTTTCATTGAAACTCAACCTGATGCTTCTTCTAAGCAGCTTACTCTGTGTGAGCTGTACACTTCCCGAACCCTATCGAGCTTCGAACCCCCAGCAATTCCCGCCGCCGGTTGGAGTAGTGGCTCCGAATCTTCCAAAGACTCCGGAGCAAATTAGAGAAGAGGCCGAGCTTAAGGAGGCCCGTGACAAGGCCAATGATGAAGCCAAGGCCCGTCGTGAAAAACTGGAGGAAGAGCGCTTGGCAAACGGAGATGGTTCAACCGAGACGACCGACGTCATTCCCCCGATTCTGCGTGATCCGGTAAAACGGACCAGCAAATATCGCACGGCGCGGGCTATCGTGACCAAGCCCGGTTATGTTTTTAATCCATGGACTAACAAAGCGGTTGATGTCCGTGGAATTCCAAGTGGAACGCTAATTCGTGACCCTAACGATGGAGATCCCGATCATAAGTTCCGCGTCCCTTGAGGATTAGAGCTGAGTTTCCCGATGCCGGATTTCCAAAAGGGAATCCGGCTCTTTTTTTCCAATTTCATGTCATTCTCCCGAATTACGATTCTTGGTCCCGGCCTTCTTGGAGGCTCGGTAGGGCTGGCTGCGAAGGCCGCAGGTTACAAGGTGACTTTGTGGGGAAGGAATCCCGAGCGCGTGGAGGCCGCGCGTGCGCTTGGTCTGGGGGCGACAACCAGTTTGTCGAGTGCGGTGGAGAAAGCGGATCTCATTATTTTAGCGGTTCCGGTTGGGGTTATGGGATTACTTCTGGACTCTCTGAGGGTAGACCTGAAAACCGGAGCATTGGTGACGGACGTGGGAAGCGTGAAAAGTCTTCCTCACGAAGTAGCGGATCAACATGAGGTACCGTTCATTGGGAGCCATCCTATGGCGGGATCCGAGCAAACCGGCATTGAGGCGGCGCGCGCTGATCTTTTTCATGGCGCGGCATGTGCGCTGACTAATGACCAGGAGCGGACCAAGGAGGAATTGCACGCAGTGGTAGCCTTTTGGCAAGAATTGGGGTGCACTACTATGGTGATGAATTCAGAAGACCATGACCGGGCGGTTGCGCGAATCAGTCATCTTCCCCATGCGATGGCGGTGGCCACGGCGGGGGCGGCTTTGCGATTCTCGGGTGACGAATCTTTGGCGGCGGGGGGATTTCGGGATACCACACGCGTGGCATCGGGTGACCCCGCGATGTGGGCGGAAATTTTGGTGGAGAATCGGGTTGCGGTCACGGCTGCGCTGGAGGACGCCCAAGAGGAGATTCGAGAGATGCTTGATCACCTCGCCAAACCAGACAAGAAAGGGTTGCAGAATTATCTCTCGGAGGTCAAAGCCCGAAAAGAGAACCCATCCGAAAATATATGAGTGAGACCATCCAAGTTAGTCCGCTAACATCGATCACCGGCGAGCTCGCGGTTCCCGGTGACAAGAGCATTTCGCACCGCGCTGCCATTCTCGCAGGTCTTTCCAACGGATCCTGTTTAGTGGAAAATTTTCTCTCCAGCGAGGATTGCGTGAATACGCTCCGGGCGATGGTCCAGCTTGGGGTTCGCTATGAGGTAAGGAAGGGGAGTGACGATTTGCCTGTTGATCTTCTCATCCATGGTTGCGGAGGCGAACTGCAGGCTCCCGAGCGTGAGCTTGATTGTGGAAATTCCGGAACCGGAATGCGCCTCTTGGCGGGAGTTTTGGCTGCGCAGAACTTTGATAGTACATTGATTGGAGATAAATCGCTTTCAGGTCGCCCGATGGGGCGCATCATCACTCCGCTTGCCCAAATGGGAGCGCGGTTTGAAACCAGGGGAGCGAAGCCCGGATGTGCCCCGCTTCAGATTACCGGAGGTGAATTGAAGCCGATTACTTATGAGATGCCTATGGCGAGCGCCCAAGTGAAGAGCGCGATTTTGTTGGCTGGGTTGTTGGCGCCCGGAACCACCACTGTGATTCAACCGGCGACGAACCGGGATCACACCGAGCGGCTTTTGAATTCCTTCGGGGTGAAGGTGAAGACCGAAGGCAACACCATTTCCATTGACGGAGGTCAAGTGGTGGAAGCCCGTGACCTGGTGGTGCCCGGAGATATATCGAGCGCGGCATTCTGGATCGTGGCTTCTGCTTCTGCTCCCGGATCCAAGTTGACGATTACCAATGTGGGACTCAATCCAACCCGGACGGCCTTACTGGATGTTTTGATCCGCATGGGCGCGCAAATCGAGGTTCACCTTGAGCATGAAGACGGAGGCGAACCACGGGGGAGAATTGAGATTACCGGAGGCAGGCTTCAAGGCACGGAGATCTTAAAGGAAGAGGTGCCCAACCTCATTGACGAGGTACCCATCCTGGCGGTGGCCGGTGCTTTGGCGGACGGAAAAATGACGATTCGCAATGCAGCCGAGCTTCGGGTCAAAGAGACAGATCGGATTGAAACCACTGCGAAAAATCTTCGTTTGATGGGTGGTGAGGTTGAGGAATTTGAAGACGGAATGCTCATCACCGGGGGTCGTAATCTTATGGGAGTCGGACTCGATAGCCATGGGGACCATCGTATTGCCATGGCCTTTGCGATCGCGGGCCTTTTGGCCAGAGAAGGTCAAACGATCATCACTAATACGGCTTGCGTTGCCACTTCGTATCCGACCTTTGCCGAGCACCTCGAAACTTTCTGCCAATCATGAGTCAAACACACCGTGCTGTCGCGATTGATGGTCCCGCTGCTTCGGGAAAGAGTACGGTTGCCAGGCGGCTTGCCGAGTCACTGGGACTGGTTATGGTCAATTCCGGCGCGATGTATCGTGCAGTCACCTGGCAGATTTTGGAGGAGGGGATTGATCCGACTGATTCTGCTGCCGTGCTCGGGGAGATGTCCCGGATGAAGATTGACTGTGGCGTTGAGGAAGGCCTCTCGACCATCTCCATCAATGGCCGTCTTTTGACGACAGAGATTCGTTGTGCCGAAGTGAACGATCATGTTTCCAAGGTAGCCTCGATCCCCGAGGTGCGCGAGCGTCTGGTGGCAATGCAGCGCAATTACCTCGAGGAGAATGATGTGGTGATGGAGGGTCGCGATATTGGCTCGGTGGTTTTCCCAGACACTCCGTTCAAGCTCTATATCAGTGCTTCGGAAGCAGTTAGGGCGGCCCGGCGGGTGAGGGATGGCGAGGCGGATGCGGTGGCGAAGCGGGATGCGGAAGACAGCCAGCGCAAGGCTTCACCACTGAAAATCTCGGACGGTTCCATTGTGATCGATTCCTCGGATCTTACCATTGAGGCCACGGTAAATGCTGCCCGTGAAGCACTGATAAAACTTGGCTGGAAAGACTAAGAAATGAAGACGACTTATTGGGTTGGACATACTATTTTCCGCGCAGCGGCGAAGGCATTTTTTCGATATCAAGTCGTGGGACGCGATAAGCTGGTGACGGACGGACCTGTTTTGATCGCCTCGAACCACGAGAGCTTCCTGGATCCACCGTTGGTCGGGATTGCCTATGATGATTCGGTTTACTACCTGGCCCGGAAGACTCTTTTCAAGGGGCCGACCAAGTGGCTGTATCCAAGATGGAATGCCATTCCGGTGGATCAGGAGGCTCCGGATATGAGCAGCCTGAAAAAGATCATCAAGATTCTCAAAGACGGAGAACAGGTGGTGGTGTTTCCGGAAGGCTCGCGGACCTTGACTGGCAAGCTTCAGCCGGGAGAGGCTGGCGTGGGATTGATTGCAGCCAAAAGTCGGGCGGTGATCCAGCCGGTGCGGATCTTTGGGGCTTACGAGGCCTTGCCCCGGGGAAGCGGGCGCTTGCGATTTCACCCTGTGACCATCGTGGTGGGCGATCCCATAACTCTGACCCCAGAGGAGATGAAGGCCAAGGGGCGTGAGGCCTACCAGGCGATCTCGGATCGGATCATGGCAGAGATTGCCAAGATCAAGCATCCTTCCGAAGATTGATTTCGTTGAATTTTGAACGGAATGATTGTCAGCATGGACTAATATGCCGATAGTCTTTTCAGATGGCTTTCAATCACCCCGTTCCATGAGTCTGAAAATCCAATGTCCCAAATGCTCAAAGAAATTTACGGTGCACGAGGATCTTACCGGCAAGACGGTTGAGTGCGGTGCCTGTGATCATCGTTTCTCGGTTAAGGAGGACACACTTATCGTCGAGCGCCCCAAGGTCTATCCCGGAGAGCACAACAAGAGGGACGATGAATTTTTGAGTCGGCTTGGCCGTGATTCTTTGGCTTCTCCAGAGACCAGCCCGGCTGGTCCTCCGGCAGGAGCACCCACTCCTAATGTGGATGCGATCATGCCGGCTTCGGCAGGACAAAACATTGCAGCGGGAGCGGGCGTCAGTTTTATCCTTCTCTACGCCTTGATTTTTTTTCTGGGCAGTTCCGAAGGAGGGACGTTTCAGGATGTGGACAGGATCCAGCGGTACGTCCTCGCTGCCTTTGTGGTTTTTATTGCAGGCGGCCTGATCTTGTTTGGTGCCAAGAATTGGCGGGGCCGGGCATTTTTACTCGCTCTGTTGCTTGGAGGTGCGCTTTTTGCTTTGATTCTTGTTTGCCCAATCCATTTGACGCCTGAAGCTTCGTTGGTTTTCGATTCCGGATCTGGTTTGAATCAGCCTGTCGTCCCGGCGCCAACCGATGGAGCTCGTGATCGTCGCGAATTGAAAACGCGGGTTGGCTATCAGGCTATCGAGCGCAAGTTGCGCGGACTTGAGGGCAAGTTTGGTGATGCGGCCTCCCAACACCTGGTTGGAATCTTTATTGAAGATCTCACCAGCAGCCAGTTCCACAATCTCGAGAGGTATTTTCAGATCGAACTGAAGATTCCACCGACCGAGGCAATCAGCCGCTATCCGCGCAATGGAGAAAGAGACAGCCTGATTGTGATCTCAGGATTCAAGCTCGATCTTGATGCCGTGGTCGGGGTTTGTGATCCGAGGTTGGGCCGTGCAACGACTTATCCTGAATTGCGACTTATTGATCTGAAGCTCTCTGCTCTTCACGAATCAAAGCTAACGGACGATCTCCGGAACAAGCTCTCCAACCCCGCGCACCCCTCATTCTTTAAGGAAAATCTTAATGAGCTCAGGGCGCTGGATCCGTTGAGGAGAAAGGATGCGGTGAGAGAATTTTCCGAAATTCCAGCAAGCGTGGAGCTTCGTTACGGCGAAGAGATTGTCACGGAGTTGATCCGCCTGACCCGGAATGAGACGGATCCCCAGTTGCTGTCGGATATGGGGCGGGCGCTCTCAATCTGGGCAAAAAATAGCCCGGCTGCGGTAGATGTTGTGACCAAGAAAGTCGAGAAATGGCTGGAATCGAAATCCAACGTTCCGGCGTCGTTCATCGCCTTTTTAGTGGCAGCCAATGGTGAAAAGGCACCGCTTCTGCTTGATATGCTCTGGAGCGAGGATCCGGAAGTCTGGTCAGGCCAATATATTGCTCTTGGGGTCGCGGCTGAAAAGAGAATGATCTTCCATTTGGATGGGCCCTCGATTCGGCTCAAAAAAGCGGCTGCCTTTGTTCTTGCAAGTATCGGTACCGAGAGGGCTCTCCCATCTCTCTCCGAATACCAAGAGGTGTCCGACAATGAGTTCAAAGTTCTGGTCGAACGAGCCATTGCCGCGATCAAAGCGCGCTAGAAAATCCGCAGGGAATCTCTTTCATGAAAAAACCCGCTCCTGGGAAGGAGCGGGTTTATGTATGGATTGCGTTTGTGTGTGCAAAAGGAATTTCCCTTTCGTGAGATTTACCTAAACAACTCTGTCACAACTCGACAAGAAGAAGGTGAAATAAAGCTCTATTTGTTGAAAAATCATCTACTCAATCAATGTTTAAGCTAGTTTCTATCGATTTTAGATTGTGATCAATCTGTGATGAAGTGTGGAGTAATGAATCGATTGAAGATGATGATTCCGCCACTGCCCTGGCACAGGCCCCGCGTTCGGCCTGGCGATAGTAGTCGGGTGGTCTTGCTTCACGGACTTTGGCGAAGTGTCTGGGCGATGGAGGAGCCAGCTCGTTTTTTAAATGACCGTGGCTTTGAGACTCTCAATCTTCCTTATCCGTCTTTTCGTCAATCGATGGATGACATTGTTAATCACATTGCCCGTGAGATTGGTCCGTCCTCGAAGCGGACGCACTTTGTCACTCACTCGATGGGTGGGATTGTCCTGCGCTGTCTGGCGAAGCGGTATCCCGAATTGATCACGGGAAAGGTAGTCATGCTGGCCCCGCCAAATCAGGGGAGCGAGATCATCGACTGGCTTGAGGATTCTCCGCTTGGGCGATTGTCGCTCGGCCCGGGTGGGATGAGTTTATCGACGAGCCGGGTGCCGAGGGAGGTGCCGCCGTTTGACCGGGAACACGACGTTTCCGTAATTATGGGGAGTAAAAACATAGTGCCGGTTTTCGACTGTCTCCTCGAAGGGGAGAACGATGGCGTAGTTACGGTCGAGGGAGGTCGAGTCAGGGGAGTGAAACGCCTTGAGGTTGTGGATGCCGATCACACTTTCATCATGGGGGAGGAGGTGGTTCTGAAGCGGATTGCCGAATTGCTGGAGGACTGAACCCGGATTAGAGCTTCGGCTTCGGGACGTTTGCGGGAGCTTGCCAGGCAGGCGCGCCGGTGAGCTTGATCCTGCGTTTGTAGACATGGTGGCGGGTGGCGATGTAAAGGGTCTTTTCGTGGAGGTAACAGTAGTTGATGCGACCGTCCTCGAAGCGGGGCTTGGGAAGAATGAGCTGAACGCGACCGGCTTGATCGAAAATCTGGAGCCCGGCTTCCGTGCCCACAAGCAGGTGTCCCGATGCGGCGGAGCACTGGCCGTCGAGTGCGCAACTTCGATCGGTCGTAGGACGCTGCGCGCAGAAAAAAGCCTGTTGGTCGACGGGATCGGCGCCTTCAATCCGAAAAGAGTGGATGAACGGGCCGTCGAAACGGCAGACGAAAAGCTGGGATTGATCCGCGCTCAGGCCAATCCCGTTGATTCCATCAAGAGAGATGGAGCGAGATTTCGAGGAGCCCAAGGACTGATCCTTCGGGTCCCAACTTCCCAGGCACTCGATCATTTTGTTTTTTGGGCTCGTATAATAGACGTCACCGTCACTGCTGACCACGATGTCGTTGGCTCTCGCGTTTTCCCGGATTGTCGTATATTTGCCTGTCTCAAGGTTATAGGCTCTGACTTCGTCTCCTGCGGTCAGAAGTGTTTTGCCGTCCTGCGCGAGGGCGATTCCATTGGCCCTTGCCGTATCCTTGGCGAACAGGGTCTCTGTTCCATCCGGAGTGATTTTATAAAGCTCACTATCGGGTACGTCCGTGAAATAGAGATTACCATCAGCAGTCACAGCGAGCCCTTCGGCCCAGTTGTGGCCGACTGACACGAGCTTCCAGTCTTCGCCGGGAATGAGCCATTGGGAGGCTCGGGATTTGCATTTTTCGGGGTGCGCCGAAACCGGCTTTTTGCCATGGTCTTTCCAAAGCCAGGTCAGGGCTTCTTCCATGATTTTGTTACCTTCCTTGCGGTTGTGACCTCCGTCATCCCATCGATGGGTGTGCTCGTATCCAGCGAATTCGAGGGCGCGCTGTATGGTCTGGTTAGCCATCCACCAATCACCCCCGTAACTGTTGAGATCGTTCTTCCCGTCTTGCAGGAAAATGCGGAGGGGCTTGGGTTCGGTTTTGCGGATGAGCGTCGGGTAGTCGTTTCCGCCACGAAGTCCGACGTAGGTGCCGATCATGGAATAGACGCGGCGGAAGTGATCGGGCCGTTCCCACGCGGCCGTGAACGAGGCGATCGCTCCGGAAGACCCCCCACAAAGCCCCCGATCATCGGGGTTGTTGGAGATCTTGTATTTTTCACCCACGATCGGGATCATTTCCGTGATGAGGAAGTTGGCGTAGTTCGGCCCCAGGCCATCGTACTCGAAAGATCGGTTGAAGCGGGGTTGGGCCTGCTCGTTATTGCTGGGAGGTGCGGCGACGCCGGGGTCAACAAACAGACCGATGGTGACGGGCATGTCTCCCGAGGCGATGAGTTTGTCGAAGATGTCGGGAATGTATCCGGGTTTGCCGGGATTACGGACGAATCCGGCCCCATCTTGAAAGATCATCAGGCACGCTGGTTCGGATCCATCATATTGCTTGGGAACATAGATCCAGTAGTCGCGGTAGGTGCCTGGGAAGATCCTGGATCTGGCGAAGGAGCCCTTGGTGAGCGTGCCATTGGCGGCGAATGACTGGGCGATGAGTATTAGGAAGAGGAATAGACGCATGGAATGATAATGGAGAATTCTGCGATAATCTCTGCTAATTTAAGGGAAGGGTAAATGTTAGATTACTCGGTAGCGCTGCGTACTTGCTTTAATGAGTAGAGCGAGGCAACTTGTCTCTCATGATAATGCTTGGAAGAGTCGTTGCCGGATTTGCTTGTGTTGGGTTGGCGCCGGCGGAGATTGTGATCAACGAAATTCACTACAACAGCCGGCCCAATGATGCGCGGGATGAATTTGTGGAGCTTCACAATACCGGAGAGGTCGCGGTGGAATTGGGAGGATGGTTTTTCAACGATGGATTCGATTACACCTTCCCTCCGGGCACCAGCATCGGGGCGGGAGGCTATGTGGTAGTGGCACAAAACCCAACGGCATTGCTGGATCATTACGGAGTCCATGCTCTTGGACCCTTTGATGGCGGATTGTCCGGTGACGGGGAGCGGATTGAGTTACGAAGGGCGGATGGCTCGGTGGCCGATGAGGTCAATTATCAGAATCATTTTCCCTGGCCGACCGCAGCGGGCGGTGCAGGGGCCTCGATGGAATTGATTCATCCAAGCTTGGATAATGACCTAGGCGGTTCGTGGCGGAGTTCGCAGGTGGTAGTGCTGCCGGAGTTGACCTACCTTCCCGAGGACGGCCCGGGTTGGCGTTGGCGGCCGGGGATGACTGAAGCTTCTTCGCCCATTAATGCGTGGACAGAGGCTGATTTTGTTGAAGACGGAACGTGGACCACGCAAGCGATGCCGATTGGCTTTGGAATTGTGGGGACGCAGGAGTTTAATTCACCGATCAGCGGGATGGTTGGAAATTATACGAGCTGTTTTTTCCGAAATGAATTTGAAATCGCGGAGGGTGAAATTCCACAAGAGATTCTTTTTCGTTATCTTCTCGATGCCGGAGCGGTCGTCTACATCAACGGTCTGGAGGTCTTTCGAACGGACAACCTTGGTGATGGTCAATTGACCATTGCGGATTCGGCCGATAACGACGGCGATGAAAATGAGTGGTATGAGGCGAGCATCAGTGGAGGTGCTGCCGGCTTGCGGGAAGGGATCAATATCATTGCGATCCACGCCTTCAACCGGTCGGCGGGAAGCAGTGACTTTGGCGTAAACGTCGAGCTACTCCGTCCTGCTCCGGCGGATGAAGCGGAGCCGGAGCCATCACCCGGTTTGGTAAATACTGTCTTTTCGGAGACGGCGCCACCGGCTATCCGGCAGGTCGACCATACGCCCAGGCAGCCAGTGGTGGGCGAGGTGACCGTGATCACCGCGAAGGTGACTGATCCGGACGGTGTCGCTTCGGTGACCTTGGAAGTTCAGGATGTTGCGCCGGGGGCATATGTTCCGGCATTTCTAGCAAAATCAACACCTGCTCTTCTGGCAAACCCGACAGCTCCCCGGACGCCCAATCCCGCTTACGAACAGAATTGGGTTTCGCAAGTCATGACCGACGATGGGCTTGGAGCGGATGAAGTGGCGGGCGATGGGATCTACTCGGCAAGTTTGGCATCGCGACCCAACCGGACGCTGGTGCGCTATCGCATCTCGGTGGAAGACACGGGTGGGGAATCAGTGAGAGTTCCTTATGCTGACGACGAGCGTCTTAATTTTGCTTACTTCCAATATGACGGCGTTCCTGATTATGAGACGACGAGCGGAACTTTTTCGGCGGAGACCATTGAGGCAATACCGGTCTATCATGTCCTGACCACATCGCGTGATTTCAATCAGGCCGTCGCTTACAATGGCGGAGATCGAATCCCGTCAAATAACTTTGATGCGAGAAGCGAATACAACTGGGACTGCGCCTTTGTATACGACGGAGTGGTTTATGATAACGCCCGCTACCGGCTCCGTCAGCGGAATGCGCGTTATTCAGGATCACAAAAGCGGAGTTTGAAGTTTCGCTTCAACCGCGGGAACTATCCGACTTTTCGAGATAGCGATGGCGAAAAATACCCCGAGCCTTGGAAGTTTCTCGCGACCCATAAGATGGTGGGTTCTCGCGGAAATCTCACCTGGGGAATGGATCAGGCCACCAACCATCTCATGTGGAATCTGACCGGGACTCCGGCTCCTTTCACTCACTGGGGGCACTTCCGGGTCATTCAATTTGCTGACGAGGCGGCCACGCAGACCCAGGGTGATTATTATGGAATGCTGCTGGCTTTGGAGGAATATGATTCGCGCTTTCTGGATTCCCATAATCTCGAAAGAGGAAATTTGTATAAGTTGATTAGTTACCGGACAAACGGCAAGGATGTGCAGCGATATCAGGCTCCCGATGCAGTGACCGATGCCTCGGATTTCTCAAACATCATCTCCCAGTTACGTCCCCAGCGCGACGACAACTGGCTTAGTGAGCACGTCAATTGGGATAGCTGGAATCGGTATCATGCCGTGGTCGATATGATTCGCCACTACGATGTCCAGACCAATACCGGTGAACATTTGAAGAATCGTGCTTATTACTTTGAGCCGTCCGCTACGAATCCATTGGGGAGGCTCAATGTGCTTCCCTGGGACTCGGATACGAGTTGGGGGCCGAACTGGAATGCCGGGGTTGATTTTCCCAAGGAGGCCATTTTTGGAACGAGCGGAGTGGGAGTCCGGGCGCCCTTCACGATCGACTATTTGAATACTGTCAGGGAGATGCGGGATTTGATTTGGACCGCGGAGCAGATCGATTTGATGATCGAACCGTTGGCTGCCAAAATTGAAGAGGTGACTGAGGCTGATCGGGTCCGTTGGTCGGGCAGTCTGCCACTTGAACGGGTAGTGGCAGATATGAAGAAGTTTGCCTTCGACGGTGGACGCTGGGTCGGAGGTGACAATGGTGGCATGCCTCTTATCTCGCGGGATAGCGGAATCTCCGGACTGGAAGGACGGGATGCCTATCTTGATGCGTTGACCACTGATCCGTCGCTGCCGGCCAAGCCTACGATTACCTATTCGGGTGACGCCGGATTCCCGCAGGATGGCCTCGCTTTCACGAGTACTGCCTTTTCAGACCCACAGGGGGCCAACACCTTTCGAGCGATGGAATGGCGTCTCGCCGAAGTGACCAGCCTCGGTGGAGGAGTTCGTGAAATCATGGCTCCGGGGCGTATCTGGAGTTACCAGGATGACAACATTGATGAGGGCACGGCATGGCGCGAGGTTGGTTTTGATGACAGTGCCTGGAAGAGCGGGGCAGCGCCGCTGGGCTTCGGCGGCGTCAACGGGATCAACATTGCAACCACCACTAATTCAGGAATTCCAACCGCTTATTTCCGGACCACGATCAATGTGACCAAGCTCAATTTTATCGATAGCTTCACCTTCAAATTGCTTCTTGATGACGGGGCGGTTGTTTACGTGAATGGCCAGGAGGCCTTCCGCGATGGTTTTTATCCGGAAACGGTGGTGGGGCACAATGTGCTCGCAGATCAGCCAGGTAATGAAGATGTTTTCGATGAGTTCGAGGTCAGCGCCAACCTGTTTGTGGAAGGGGCGAATGTGATCGCGATCGAAGTTCACAACAGGAGCCTTGGAAGTAGTGACCTGGGATTTGAAATGACGCTCGATGCCCGGGAGGTTCTTCTTCCTCCGGGCGAAAGCCCCTCATTTGAATGGACGGCAGTCTGGGAATCCGGCGAGCTCCCGACGTTCAATCCCACCATTGAGGTGCCATCGGTCGCGCGAGTCGGGAAAACCTATCGGGCCCGGGTCCGGCATCAGGATGTCACCGGGCGGTGGAGCAAATGGTCAGATCCTGTGGGATTTGTAGCGGGTGCTCCCTCCATCCAGCCTTTCTTGGACGGGATTGTTATCAGTAAGATCATGTATCATCCGGTTCCTCCGTCGGCTGAGGAATTGGCAGCGATTCCTTCGCTCGATGAAGGTGACTTTGAATGGATCGAAATTATGAACATCGGTTCCGGAGAACTCGACCTCACTAACCTGCGCTTCACCAAGGGGATTGAATTCGACTTCGTGAATGGAAGCAGATCGTCCATTGCCGCAGGTGAGCGCTTGCTGGTTGTTTCGAATGTGGAGGCCTTCAATCTGCGCCACGGATTTGTGGAGACGCCTGATTTTGTCTTGGGCGAGTTCTCCAAGAGTCTTTCAAACGGAGGGGAACGGGTGAAATTGTCCTTTGGTGCCGGAACGCTCGTGCGTGAAGTTGAATATGGAGATGACTTCCCGTGGCCTGAGGCCGCGGACGGAAGTGGGGCTAGCTTGGTCTGGGTTGATGGATTCGGCGAGACGGCCGACGACTGGCGTCCGAGTGTGGGTGCCAACGGAGCACCTGCCGTGGACGACGGGCTTCCATATACTGGTGATTTGAACAGCTATGTCTTGCGCGGCGCTCCTGAAGTTGCCGTGGTCGAAATCGGCGGGGAACTTTATGCAGAGATTTCCTTCGACCGCCAATTCAATGCCGACCAAGCTCGCATTCTGGTGCAAGGCTCGGATGATGTCGAATCATGGGCCGATTCACCGGTGACAAGGGTTTCGGAAGTTTTTGGTCCGGCGGAAACCAGCCGGGTGACCTTCCGGACGAACGGTCCCGTAACGAACGAGTGCGGCTTCTACCGGCTTAGGCTGCTCTTGAAATAGGGTGGGCTCTTTCAATATCCGGGCTTTTTTTCGGAGAGGTCTTGCGCCACCTTCCCCGCATGAACAAGACACTTTCCCAGAAGCTTTTCGCCAAGGCCAAGACGGTAATCCCCGGCGGGGTGAATTCGCCGGTGAGAGCCTTTCGGAATGTGGATGGTGATCCCTTCTTCGTCCGCCGCGCCAAGGGAGCTCGTATCGAGGATATCGATGGGAATTCTTTGATCGATTATATCGGGTCATGGGGGCCGAATATTCTCGGTCACGCTCCGACCGCCATCATCGCAGCAATTCACGAGGCGGCCAAAGACGGGATTTCTTACGGAATCCCAAACCCCAAGGAAGTCGAGATGGCCCGGCTCATCACGGATTGGATTCCCTCGGTTGAGAAGGTCCGCATGGTGAACTCTGGAACGGAAGCCACGATGTCGGCAATCCGTTTGGCTCGGGGATTCACCGGGCGGGATAAAATCGTCAAATTTGAGGGTTGTTACCATGGTCACGTCGATTCGCTTTTAGTCGCGGCGGGGTCGGGTGCGCTGACTTTTGGTGAGCCTGATTCAGCCGGGGTGCCACAGTCTTTCGCAAATGAAACCATCACTTTGCCCTACAACGATTTGGAGCGTCTCGAGGAGGTCTTTGAACAATTTGGTGAGCAAATCGCGGCGGTCATTGTCGAATCCTATCCCGCCAATGCGGGACTTGTTTTTCCACGTAAAGGATATCTCGCCAAGCTTCGTGAGATTACCAGAGCCAATGGTGCGCTCGTCATCTTCGATGAGGTCATGACAGGTTTCCGCCTGGCCAAAGGCGGGGTGCAGGAAATCGAAAACTTCGACCCCGATCTCACGGCCATGGGCAAGGTGATCGGAGGAGGCCTGCCTGTCGGAGCCTTCGGTGGTCGAGCAGATATCATGGATATGCTGGCACCTGATGGCCCGGTTTATCAGGCCGGAACCCTGAGTGGAAACCCGCTTGCGATGGCTGCCGGGCTCAGCCAGTTGCGCGAATTGGAAAAGAAGGGAGCTTACAATTATCTCAAGGAAATCGGTGCGCAAATGGCGGAGGGGCTGCGCAAAATTTTCACCGAAAAAGGGATGCCCCACCGGGTCAATCAGGTTGGCTCGATGTTCTGTCTCTACTTTGTCGATGAGGAGATAGTGAATGTCGAAACCGTGCAGAAGCAGGACTTCGGAATCTTCAAGAAGCTTTTCTGGGGATGTCTTGAGGCCGGGGTTTATCTGGCCCCAAGCCCCTACGAAACAGGCTTTATTTCAGCGGCTCACACCAAAGGGGACATTGCAGACACCCTCGATGTAATCCAGGATGTTGTGGCGAAGTGGTGAGTTTCACTTTGATCTGCTGACCTTGGGGCGAATGTTTCGCCTCTGAATTCCACTAATTGGAAGAACAGTGGCGAGGACCAGTTACGCCTCCTTCACCATTGAAGGTAGTCCCGTGATCAACGCTGTCGAAGATTCCCGGAGGAGCTTTTAAATCACTTCCGTGTTACTCGGCCGGAGGTCGGAGTCAGGGTGAAGTCCTTGATGCTTACCCCCTTGACATTTCCTTCACGTGAGAAGGTGAGAATGTTTTTGCCTTTTTTAAGTTCGACGACCACGGTCTCGGATTTATCCCAAAGCCCAACGGTATGGGGGAGGTGGAGTTCGGCCTTTTCCTTCGCTCCATTTACGGAGACGAGAAGATATTGACGCCAGCTTGGAGTGACCACGTGGGCGGTGAGCTGATACTTTCCGGCAGCGGGTGCCTCGATAGTGTATTCGAAGTTTTGATGTCCTCCGCTGGTCCGGCTGTAGTGGAGCTGCTTGCCGCCGAGGACGCTGTCCATGAAGATAATTTTTCCTCCGCTCTTGGTGGGCTTGGTGGTGGCGGCAGCGGGAATGGTAATGATGCCCTTAGAATCGACCGAAACGTTCCGGTCTTTTTCGGTGATCGTGACCTTAGTGATCGCCACTTTCTCCTTGGTTTCGGTTGCTTCGGCAATGTCTTGGCCGACGGCGTCGAGGGTTTTGGACCTGGCATTCTCAATAACATCTTTCTGAATGTAGAGGGAGGCTCCATACCAAAACTCCGGTTTGGTGCGCGATTGCAGTCCATAAACGCGGGGCTCTCCGGCGACATCGCCGATCCACTGCGCGCGCTTGACCATCATGAAAGGCTCGCCGGCAGCGCGGGCCTGGGTGGTGGCGAGAAAATCGAGATCTTTATCGTATCGTCCCTTGGTCCAGCCGCTTCCCCATCCTGCGCCAAGGCAGGGGACCCAACCGTCCGGAGTCCAGTGGACAAGAGCAGCGTGACCGCGTTGAGGGCGGGCGGTGGTAGGAATTCCGAAGGCGCGGAGAGTGAAGCGGCCGATGAAGGCGCGTCGCCCGCAGATTCCGCCATTCATGAGGATGTTTTGGAAGAACTGAAGCTCGGGTTTATCGTATTTGTTGTCTTGTGAGCCATAGGGGATGTCGCTGCGAACCAGTGCGACGTAGCGCCAGCGGTAATCCTCGGTGGTGACGTGGTCCGGCCGGTAGTTGCGGAGCATTTCGCGGCCCCAGGTCAGGATCTCATTGGGCTCCTCACCATCGATGACCATACGGTATTCCCAGACTGTGAGATTTTTGAAGGCAGGATCGAGTTCACCGTTCAGGAGAGCTTTTTCGTAGTTGAGGTATCGTTCGACCGGGTCGACGAACTCGGGCGCGTCTTTCTTCGATTCGGCGTTCCGTTGTTTGATCGGGGTGGCGTGTTCCAGGCTGATGGCCAGCGCAAGACGGCGCAGCGGATCCTCGGCGACCTTGTCGCTGGCCTGCCAGATCTTGCTATAAATTTCCATAGCCGCTCCGTAGTTGCCGTCTTTGGCCCCGTCGGCGACAGCCATCTGGACGAGAAGTTCATTGGCGCTGAGCATCTTGTCGATCAATTCCCCCCGCTTCTTGCTCTGTTGGGCGAAGGCTGCGAGCCTGGCCGGGGTGGCTTCGGCGAGGACGGAATAGCGAGCCAGTTTGGCGTCGAGTTTGTTGCTTGAGAGTTGTCCGGTTAGTCCAAGGTCTTTCACGGCGGCGATAGTCGCAGCTTTTGCCTCAGCCAGCGTCTTTTCGGCATCCCTGAGAGTCTGCTCATACTGATCCTTGTTTTTGAGCGCGGCTTCGAGTTTCGCCTGACGTTCTTTGAGGGCGGCTTCGCCGTCTTTTTTGTTTTGCTGCCAATGGGCGAGGTCCTTTTTGGCTTCCTCACGTTCAGCGGCAGTCTTGGCATTTTTGAGTTTGGCTTCAGCGGCAGCAATGCCCTTGTTTGCGCCGCCAATCCATTTGCCCTTGGCGTGGCCCACGAGGCCCTTGGCCGAGGCGATTTCGCCCATCTTCTTGCGAGCTTCCTCAATTTGCTTGGTCGCGGCAATTTCGGCTTCGCGGGCCTCGATAAAGGCGCTTTTTTTCGCTGAGCTTACCGAAGGAAGGGCTTGGGTGAGCTCTGTTTTTAGCGCCTCGAGTTGCCTGGCATAATTCGCTTCAAGCTTCTTTCCTGTCGCCGTGAGGATGAGTTGTTCCTTTTGCTTTTTGGCTGCAAGGAGATCTGGGGCTCCGACCACGGTTGCGGCCAGAATGTTTGTGCAGGTGATCAATGTTGTGATTTTCATGGAAAGTGATGTTGGTGGGTTGCTGAGATCTTCGTTGCTATCCAATAAGATGCCGCGAGCCAGGTGAACTCGTTCTTCTTGAAATAATGGCCCCGGAGCGGCTTCTTTTCAAAGGGTTTACTGAAGATTTGAAATCAAGCTACGAACTTTTGGTTAGGTTAGGCAAAGCGGACCTTCAGATTAGGCCAGTAAAGGACTCCGTGGAAAGCCCGGGCGCGAGACGAGCACTGCAGGTTGCAGGAATCTCCACAGAGTGGAAAGATTCGCAAGACTGGGGGCAATTCGTTCGTTTAAATAGGTCGAAAGGTCGGTTTCGTTTTCAGTTGCTTTTGAGGAGTGGTCGGGAACGTTTCCACCATTGAAAATTTGATTTTTATGAAAGGACTTCTCCCCGCGGCATTTTTTGTAGGCTCGCTGTCAGCAGGAACAATCGATTTCAATCGTGACGTGCGCCCCATTCTCTCGGACACCTGCTTTAAATGTCACGGACCGGGTGAAACGAAGGGCGATCTGCGTCTCGATGATCGTGAGGATGCGCTGGATGCCGGCGTCCTTTCTCCGGGAGATGTCGCCAAGAGCGAAATCGTGAAGCGCCTCAAGTCGCATGATCCTGAGGAGTTGATGCCGCCGCCCGAGTCCAACAAAACTCTCACCCCAAAGCAGATTCAAACTCTCGAAACCTGGATCGCAGAGGGTGCGGAATACGACGATCATTGGTCGCTGGTGCCCCCCAAAAGGGATGCCGGGGTAAAATCTCTCGACCACTTCATCGACAAGCGGATCAAGGATGCCGGTCTTGAATCTCAACCGGAAGCCGACCGCAGGACCCTAATCCGCCGCGTCACTCTTGACCTCACCGGCTTGCCTCCCACCCCGGAGAAAGTGGAGGACTTCATTGCTGATAAGTCGCCGGATGCTTACGAGAAATTGGTCGATCGCCTTCTGGCCTCGAATGCTTATGGAGAACGCATGGCGGTCGCCTGGATGGATGCTGCACGATATGGCGACACCAGTGTGATGCACGCGGACGGGCCGCGCGACATGTGGCCGTGGCGGGACTGGGTGATCAAAGCCTACAACAGCAACATGCCTTTCGATCAGTTTACGGTTGAGCAGATTGCCGGCGATCTGATTCCGGAGGCAACCGTTTCACAGAAGGTCGCCTCGGGCTTCAATCGGAACCATGCTACGAGTGACGAGGGCGGGGCGTTTGCCGAAGAGCTGCGGGTCGAGTATGTTGCTGACCGCGTTCAAACCACCGCGAATGTTTGGATGGGGCTGACCATGGAATGTGCCCAGTGCCACGACCACAAATACGATCCGATTTCTCAAAAGGAATACTATCAGTTTTTTGCTTTTTTCAACAACACGACCGATCCCGGCATGCAGACCCGCAACGGGAACCAGGCGCCGGTTGTGGAGGTTCCCGACGAGGAACGGATGAAGCGTCTTGCCGAGCTACACCAGCAATTGACTGCCTCTGACAAGAAGATCGGAGGTTATCGTAATCTTGTTGCCAGGAGCCCGGAATTTCAAAAATGGGTCGCCAAAAAGTCAGCGGAAGCCCGCAAGAACGGATCTACCAAACAGCCGGACGGCTTGATCCACTGGTTCCCGATCAATGAAGCTGCAAATGATTTTCGTGATGAAATCACGGGTTCGGCGGCTGTGGCCGAAAAAGGAATGTTCGGGGTATCCGACCGCGGGAAGTCCAAGGCTCTAAAGCTGAATGGCCGCACACAGTTCAAGTTCGATACTTCTGTCAACGTAGAGTTTGACCGCCCGTTTAGTATCACCGGCTGGGTCAAGCCGAATGGCAATGCCGCTGGTGCCATCCTATCCAAGATGGATGACAAGGCAGGTTTCCGTGGTTTTGATTTTTGGATGGAAGGCGGAAAAATCGGAACCCACATCGTCAATACCTGGCAGTCCAACGCGCTTAAGGTGGTCACAAAGGAGCTGCTTAAGCCAAATCAATGGCAGCACATCGTTTTGACTTATGATGGTACTCACAAGGCATCCGGGGTTAAGATCTTCATTGATGGGAAACTCGCCACCAACCAAGTGCAGGCTGACACTCTCCGGGCATCCATTAAAACCAGTCAGCCGCTGCGGATAGGTGGTCGTTCCACCAGTTCGATCTGGAAAGGGGAGCTCGATGATCTTCGTCTCTACGGTCGGGCTTTGAGGCAAGATGAGCTCGCTGCGGCCGGAGGCGGCGATCCAGTGCAAAACATCCTAGCTACTCCTGCGAAGGACCGAAAACCGGG
>Ga0213866_10001211_pt1 | contig 19461 bp, 17 predicted proteins | sample PICome_11_FD_160079 | JGI IMG/M metagenome (GOLD analysis project Ga0213866, IMG submission 160079) | Coastal seawater microbial communities near Pivers Island, North Carolina, United States - PICO284 | ecosystem: Environmental > Aquatic > Marine > Coastal | place: USA: North Carolina...
TATGACAATTATAAAAATAATGAACTTAAGCCACCCTACTCAAACCAATAACCACATTTGAACCATCAATTTTTTGCTCAAAACGGTGGTTACAATTCTCGGCCTTTCCAGCTTCAACTGAATCTGCCAAAGTCTGCTCAGCTATATACCCTCCAAAGCCCGTTAAGGCTTCAGTAACCACATTATTATCGGTTTCAACATTCAAAGTTATACGATCGGTAATGTTAAGGTCGGCATCTTTGCGTGACTGCTGAACAACTCTAATTAAGTCTCTGGCAACACCTTCGATTTTCAATTCATTAGTAACATCCAGATCAAGCAACACAAGTGCATCTTTCGTCGATAGTGCCTGTGCCCCACCTTTTGCTTTTGGCACTAAATCCAATGAACATTCTTCTGTGGTAAGCACTTCACCAACCGCCTCAATTTTGCCATCGTCAAGTTGCTTCCACTCGCCTTTTTTAGTCGCAACAATTATGTCCTTCATCTTAGCAGGAAGCCTCTTGCCCAACACAGGGAAGTTAACTTTCAGCCTCAAATCAGCAAACTGCTCAACATCGGCACTGAACTTAACCTCTTTAACATTTACCTCATCTTTTATTAGGTCAGCATAATCTTCCAACCTTTGCGGCTCAGGGTCGATTATTGTCAGACTTGCTAGCGGCTGCCTAACGCGGATATTTTCCGCACCACGGATTGACAAGGCAGAATTACAAGCGTCACGCACTCTGTCCATATCATGCATAAGATGTGCTTCGTCCAAAATATCATGCGTATCAGGGAAGTCAGCAAGATGCACCGACAAAGCCTCCTCGCCTTCTATTCCCTGCCAGATTTCCTCTGAAAGCAACGGCAATAATGGGCTTATCGCGCGGCACATAATATTCAAAACCGTATAAAGCGTATTATATGCTTCAAACTTATCGCTATCTTGCTCCGAACGCCAGAAACGCTCCTTATTACGGCGGATATACCAGTTATTCAAAACTTCAAAGAAGTTCTCAACCTGCTTGCAGGCAAGCGGCGTATCATAACCATCCATCGCCTTTTCAATATCGTAAACCGCAGCCTTACACTTCGCTAAGATATATCTATCCATCAGATTATCAGAAGACGGCTTAAACCTCGCCTTAATTCCATCAGCATTGGCATAAAGAGTGAAGAAGCTATAGCTGTTCCATATCGGCTTCATCACCAGACGCACCGCATCACGCACCATATTGCCTTCTTTGTCGATAAGCAACTCACCACCATGCATGATTGGTGCTGAAATCATCACCCAACGCATAGCGTCCGAGCCAAACTTGTCGAAAACATCCATAGGGTCAGCATAGTTATTTAAACGTTTTGAAAGCTTTTGCCCTTTTTCGTCTAGCACCACACCATGGCATATAACATTCAAAAATGGCGGGCGGTCAAATAATGCAGTTGAAAGCACCATTAGCGTATAGAACCAACCACGAGTTTGAGCCGCATACTCCACGATAAAATCTGCAGGGAAGTGATTTTCAAACCATTCTTTATTTTCAAACGGATAATGTGCCTGTGCATATGGCATTGAACCTGACTCAAACCAGCAGTCAAAAACATCTTCAACCCTACGCAGAGTGTAATTTTCATCCTCTGGGTCAGGCTTGGTCAACGTGTCGATAAACGGCCTGTGCAAGTCTTCAACATCAACTTCAAAAAACTCTTGCAACTCACTGATACTTCCGAACACATAAAGCTTTTTATTATTCGGATTATCCGAACGCCAAATTGGGATTGGTGCACCCCAAAAACGATTACGTGAAATTTACCAGTCACGAGCATTTTCCAGCCACTTACCAAACTGACCGTCTTTTACGTGGTTAGGAATCCAGTTAATTTGCTGATTCAGCTCAACCATGCGGTCTTTAAACTTTGTCACTTCCACATACCAAGAAGGCACAGCCTTATATATAAGTGGTGTGTCGGTTCTCCAGCAATGCGGATAGTTGTGTTTATAATCTTCTGATTTTATCAACTGACCTTTTAATTTAAGATAATTTATTATACGAAGATTCACCAAACCATTATCTTTTAATTGCTTTTCCTTATATGGCTCAGCCTCGCACTTACCTTGGGTTTGGGCGATAACGTTCAAGCCCTTTAGTGAAAGGGTCACGCCATCTTCATCAATATCGAATATCTCGTCAGTATAACGACCCGCATGATCAACAGGGCAAATAACCTGAACCTTAGGGTCGGCAAGCCCTGCTACATTTTCTTTTTTACATGCGTCAAAGTCGTCCTCACCAAAACCAGGGGCAAGGTGAACAATTCCCGTTCCATCACCTTCTGCTACAAAATCGGCAGCTAGAATTTTAAACGCATTTTTGGTTTCAGCAAAATATCGGAAAAGTGGTTTGTATGATAGGCCTACTAGGTCTGAGCCTTTTAATTTAGAATCCAACTCAAAACTCCACCCTTCATACTTATCTTCCTTATAAGAATCAAAAGCTAATTCTTTAGAATATTTTGGCACAGAAGAACATGCCAATATATAACAAACCTTCTTACTCCCACCTTGAGGGGGAGTTGATAAATTACCTTGTAATTTATCGTGGGGGGCATTTTTCAAATAATCTAATATTTTTTCAACAACCCCTTCAATATTCTCATTCACCTCATTATTCCAAAAACGAAGGACTTTATAACCCTTTGACTCAAGAAAGTCTGTTCTTTTATTGTCATAGTCCTTTTGTTCAGCATGCTGACTTCCATCTAGCTCTATTACTAAATTCGCCGCAGGACAGAAAAAATCTACAATATATTTATCAATTGGCTGCTGCCTACGGAATTTAAAATTATCAAGCTGCTTACCGCTTAGATATTTCCAAAGTTTATTTTCTTCCTTCGTAGATTCTTTTCTAAGCTCTTTTGCTTTTTCCAGTGTTTCTTGATTATATCCCCCACGGTCAGTGCTGCTCGCACTGCCCAACTCCCCCTCAAGTGGGGAGTAGTTTTCTTCCTTTATAACACAAGCATACTCAATCCCCTCGCCCACTGCCAAAGCCAAGTTACTCGGCAATGTCCAAGGAGTTGTCGTCCATGCTAAAACTTTATATGAATCTGCCTCCGGTGCACCTTTTGGCTTATCTTCCAGCTCAAAAGCAACCGTAATCGCCTTATCGGTTCTCTCACGATATGAATTATCCATTCTGGTTTCAAAGTTTGAAAGCGGAGTTTCACATGCCCAACTATATGGCATCACACGCATAGACTCATAAACCAGCCCTTTTTCAAAAAGCTGCTTGAACGCCCAAAGCACAGACTCCATATAGCCTGTATCCATGGTTTTATAGTCATTTTCAAAATCAACCCAGCGCGCCTGACGGTTTACGTACTTTTCCCAATCGCTAGAGAATTTCATTACCGATGTGCGGCACTGGTCATTGAACTTATCTATTCCATATTCAACAATTTTGTGCCTTCCTGAAATACCCAGTTCCTTTTCAGCCCCCATTTCAGCAGGCAAACCGTGACAATCCCAACCAAAGCGACGCTCCACCTTCTTGCCCTTAATTGTCTGATAGCGGGCAAAGATGTCTTTAACAAAACCAGTCAGCAAGTGACCATAATGCGGCAATCCATTAGCAAACGGAGGGCCATCATAAAAAACAAACTCATTATCCTCACCGTCTTTTTGAGCATCCCTGTTTTCAACAGACTCTTCAAAACACTTATTTTCATTCCATAATTTAATTATATTTTCCTCTAATTTCGGAAAATCAGGACTGGAACTAACTTCAGGATAATATTTTTTCATAATGTTTAATTTTTTATATCATAAATAAGAACAATGTTAACTAACCACCAATGTCATGCTGAACAAGTTTTAAGCACCTAACTTAAAAAACAGATACTGAAATAAATTCAGTATGACACAACAATTAGCACCTACAAAGAAGCGTAACTATACAAAAAAATTAAGATTATGCAAGGCTTAGACTGACTTATTAACGACCAATGTCTTTTTCCTGCTCGTTGTCATTTGCAAGCCTACCTACCCATGAATCTTTTAAATTTTCTTTTATATTTGAATTATAAGCCGCATGCATTGCAGCGCCACCCAGAGCAAGGCCGCTACCAAAAGCTGAAATCGTTGGATTTCTTTTTGCAACATTTACTAACTCTTTTCCAGCAAAGGCCGTTCCTTGAACTGTTTTTTTAACAGCTACTGCACCAAAACCAAAACCTCCAACTGCGCCCCCTAATATACCACAACCTATGAACACAGCAGGGGTTGCGACCATATAAAGATTTTTTTCTATAGTATTTTTACTTTCATCGGTTGCATCTAACATCTGGAAAAGACCTGATAAAGCGGCAACCCCTCCCACTGAAAAAATTCCTAATGCCGACATCGCAATTTCAAAATCGCCCGAATTTCCATGCCCGCCATTGTTTTTCTCGCTCGAATTACTAGCAAAATCCTTCTTATCTAACTTATCAACATGCTTGTTGTTCTTACTTCCTCGCTCAATAGCCTTCTTTGCAAAATTAACACCCGCTTGCGCAACGCGCTTTCTCATACCAACAAACCTTTCTAAAAAATATTAAAAAAGACTATATATAGTATCACTTGCTGACATGCAAAGTAAATTTTAAGATTATGCAAGGCTATACATAACGCCAGAAAAATACAAAAAAGCCTAACTAGAAACCCAAGATAGATGCACTAAACATCATATTGCACGCAGCAGCAGAATCATAAGAAACATTATATACAGCAGTTGCACCTGAACCGCTCACACAGTTTGCATTTATTCCAGTACCATCATGCCCTCCGTGACTTACCACCTTACCCAAATAAGGAACTCCATCATCAATTTTAAGGTCAATGCCATAAGACTCTTTTGGCAAAAATAGCGGAGCATGATACATAAAATTAGGGCGTTTAGCTCCCAGATTAAAACGATGACGACTTTCAATCGCAGAATCCGCATTAGCAGTCCACCAATCATACCGATTCATATACCATGAACCGCCGTTATACTTAGATTTAGGAACCTCAACACCAGCAGTAACATCAGCTACCAAGTTAATTGTAGTGTTAACAGGAATTATTCCGGCCAATGAGAGGTGTTTCCACGACCTAATATATTCATAAGCCTCGTTATTTAAAGCTGTTAGAATAGTCCTTCCATCACCATTGCCATTACAATCCGCAGCATTAGCCGCACAATTACTATCCCAATAATCCCACGCATTTGACATGTCACCAGCTAATGCATTATATTCCAACCTAAAAGTATTATATGCAGTATCATATTGATTATATTCTGTTATCACCGCACGAATTTGAGCTTGCTTAACTAGAGCTTGACCACCTACAACACCAGCCACTATCAAGCCAATAATCACTATTACAATGGACAACTCAACAAGAGTAAAGCCCTTAATACTCAATCTTCCATTTAATCTACAATTAGGAAAAATCATAAAAAATAATATTTTTGTTAATAATTTCACAATAACATAATTTACTTAACTTTATGTTAATAAGACTATTATCAATACTAAGCAAAAGAACAAATTAAGAATATATAATACAAGATCAGAATGCGTATTATTCAGACTTATTTTCATTATCACGCACCAACAAAACAAACTCAGCAAGCAATACTTTTATCGCCACAAAAAGCAATATAAAAGGACTTAAGATAATACAAATTATACCCAATATATAACCCAAAATAACACCACCTAGTTGTGTAATGCAAAAACAGCACAACTCAGCGTAGTGCTATTCATCAAATTTTACAACCACAATTATTTGGAATTTTGGTATTTTTGCTTTATAATGGGATGTCTAAGAAAGACAAAGCGATCTCACTGTCATTCTGAATTTATTTCAGCATCTGATTATTGACTTCAAATAGATTCTGAAACAAGTTCAGAATGACAGGACGAAAAAAACTAAAGCAAAAGGCTAATATATGTCCCGAGAAAAAATGGATTTTGATGTTGTTATAGTTGGTGCTGGCCCTTCTGGCTTGTCGGCTGCTATCAAGTTAAAACAAGAATCACCCGACTCGACCATTGTAGTCGTTGAAAAAGGTGCAGAGGTTGGAGCACATATTTTATCTGGTGCGGTTATTGAGCCACGTGCATTAAACGAGCTTATTCCAGATTGGAAAGATAAAAATGCACCACTTAACACTCCGGCCAAAGATGATTCATTTTTCTTGCTTACCGAAAAAGGAGGCTTTCAACTACCTAACCCACCCCAAATGAATAATCATGGCAATTATATAATATCGTTGGGGAATTTTTGTCGCTGGCTAGCTGAGCAAGCTATGGGACTTGGAGTGGAAATATATCCAGGCTTTGCTGCATCTGAAATTCTATATGAAAACGAAAAGGTTGTAGGCATTGCAACGGGCGACATGGGCGTTTCAAAAGAAGGAGAGAAAAAGGACTCGTATCAACAAGGCGTAGAGCTTAGAGGAAAATACACTTTACTCGCCGAAGGCTGCCGAGGCTCTTTAACACAAGGGCTTTTCGACAAATTCAACCTTCGTGAAAATTGTGAACCACAAACATACGGGCTAGGCATCAAAGAATTATGGGAAGTCCCTAAGGACGTTCATAAATTAGGCTCTATAACCCACACAATCGGCTGGCCACTTGATAGCAAAACTTATGGCGGTTCGTTCATGTATCACCTTGAAAACAACCAAGTTACAATCGGCTTTGTGGTGGGGCTAGACTATGAGAACCCATATTTAAGCCCTTATGAAGAATTCCAACGCTTTAAGACTCACCCAAAAATCCGTCCTATATTAGAAAACGGCAAACGTATTTCATATGGCGCGAGAGCTTTAAATGAAGGCGGATTTCAATCAATACCTGAGTTAATATTTCCCGGTGGTGCAATAATTGGCTGCGGGGCTGGTTTTATGAATGTTCCCAAAATTAAAGGCACTCATACAGCAATGAAGTCAGGCATGTTAGCAGCAGAAGCAGCAGCTCAAGCACTTAAGGGGGAGACAGAAGACCTAAGCTCATACGCAGAGGCTTTGCAAAAATCCTGGATACATTCCGAGCTTAAAAAAGTGCGCAATATTCGTCCATCTTTCAAAGGTGGTATGTGGAAAGGGCTTGCACATTCTGCACTTAGCACAATATTAATGGGCAAAGAGCCATGGACATTAAAACACCAAGAAGACCACAAAAGTCTAAAAAAGGCATCGACGTGTAAAAAAATTGACTATCCCAAACCAGACGGGAAAGTCACGTTTGACCGCCTCACCTCGGTTCAACTTTCAAACACTAACCACGCTGAAGATCAGCCTGTGCACTTAACCTTAAAAGATGACAGTGTGCCAACCAGCATTAACCTGCCTGAATATGACGGCCCAGAGCAACGATATTGCCCGGCAGGAGTTTATGAATATATTATGGACGGGGCGGAAAAGAAATTGCAAATTAACTCACAAAATTGCGTACACTGCAAAACTTGCGATATTAAAGACCCTACTCAAAATATTAAATGGATTTGCCCTGAGGGCAGCGGTGGCCCTAGATACCCTAATATGTAGAGCATAATTGGCAATATAAATAGACTTATATAAAAAGAAAATGGATGCTAAAAAAACACTAAATTAAAATCCAGTGTCTTTTAAAAGCTACTGTAATTAAACAGCATCCCACATTAAAGGCTTACCGTCTTTATCTTCAGCAATCTTACCATCATCAAACTGAACAGCTATATATTTTCCATGTCCAACATGAGTTCCAACATAAAGAACAGGCTTTACAGGTTTACCGTTATAAGTTTTAGTTTTGGCTTTTCCACGTTTTGCAGGGTTATTCTTAGACATAACATTTACCACTAATTAAAAAATTCTTTCAAGAACGAAAGCTTTTATACGTTTTTACAAAAAATGTCAAGCTAAACCCACAAGAATAGAAAAACAAATATTGATTTGGATAAAAATATAGAATTATATATGGGTATAGTAAAAATCATTTAATTAAATGAATATTAAAATGTCATTAAAACATATATTTAAACTAAAATTTATCCTGCTACTGGTCTTATTTTCCGCAACATATGCCGGTGCCATTGTCGCTCCCGAATATTTTGATAAGTTAAGGTATAAAGAAAACCAACTAAATCAGCATTTAATGAGCCAAAAGAAGGTGTTGGCAGGCCTTGTTATAAGGCACGGAGAAATTATTGACGCCCTGCAGCCAATATACCGTAACATAAATAATGACGGCTCTTTAGGAGATACTGTAAGAGACCAACAATTCGGAGGTAACGGAGGAAATAAAACGGAACTACTTCGTGAAGGCTATGTAATAGTTGGCATTATATATAATCAAGGATACTGGATGGGTTCAAGAAGACTAGCTGGCTTTGTTCCCATAATGCAAAAATGGGAAAACGGCAAGCCAGCAGGTGACATGATAATGTCAGGCAGCTATGGCTTAGTTAACAAGATATCGGGCAGCAGACCTTACTATCATGTTCCAAAGCAAGGGAAATATATATCAAATATTGAAGTAAAAGTATCTGACCTATCTGAACTTGGAATAAAAAACGATGGTATTTATGTTTCTAGCATAAATATTTCAACTGACGGGACTACTACAAATGAACATCAAAAAGCATCACCAAAGCCAAAAGCAACTAACCCTCCATTTTCTCCTGACGACCAATATTACGCATTCAAGGTAAATATCGTATCTGGTACAAAGCAAGGACAAGAGGTTCGTGGAATTGTCAGCTTTCCTAAAGGCGAGGATAATAGCAACGTGTCTGCAAATAGAATTCTAATGCAGTATGACGGTCAGTGCTATTCTCTCAAAGATATGGGTAGGCCAAAAGCGAATATCAACTACGAAAACATTAGCAACCTTACTTTTGTAGGAGGCCCAGGTCACCATAGGTTTGGACTAAATGCAGGGTTTAGCCGCAGACAATTTGGTAGACACAGTGAAAAATTTGTAAGGAATGGCGAGGAATATTTTGGATACCTTCACCCTAATACTATCGTAGATGGTGTTGGCAGAGTTTCTTACAAAAGGCTCTTTGAAAATGCCCAGCAGGTTTATAACAAACTGCAGTGCAACTAATTAAATTAAGCTGCAATCTTATTTTCAATCATTTTTTCCAGCTGTTGCTTTGTAACACTTAACCTCTTTTGCCAAATTTCTGACCAACGCTCTTGAGGCAGAATACCATTTTTAAGCAATTTATTTTTACCTGCCTTACTTACCAACTCATCACACTCCTTATGCACAGCCCGTGGACATTTGCAATTATTAAGTTCTGTTATAATTCCCTTAACAACTGAATACACTAAATATGGCTCACTTTTCTTAGCCCATTTTAATATTTCCCATGAAAAATCAGCATGCGACTTTTCATCCTCAGCTATTTGTTCAAACACCTTTTTAACAACAAGGTCATTACATTCCCTAGCAGACTCCGACGCAACATCAGAAAAAAACATCTCCAACAAACAACCATCTACAACACTCTCTTCAATCAAAACTTGAATAATATTTGTTTTAGATTTCAATTCAATATCTAATAACTCAGGCATTGGTTTTACTTTATATGCCCTTTTGCCGTAACCTTCTGCCATGGCAAAACATAAACTTGTATGTTTGATTTCATCCATAGCAGCCTTATGTGACCACTGAATTAATTTTGCAGGCGCTCCTAATGAAGCTAACTGTATAGATATCCTTGAAAAAGCCGGAATTCCTGCATATTCACCTCTAGCATTTTGCAACCATAACGCCTCTAATGCAGCGCAAGTATCTTCATCCAACCCTGAAATATTAGGACTTTCACCTTCTGACCAGCCCTCACCTTCTTCTATATCAGCTACAACATATTTACCTTTTATTCTAAGTGGACGGCCTAACATTGCATCTACAATAGATATGAATCCTTGAACAACTCCTAATGCAAGTACCGAGTATACCCACCCTATTATCCTGATTATCTTTGAGCCTTTTAAATATAATATAATCACAATGGCAGACCAAACCATTACGGCAGTGCTAATATAATAAAAACGCTCCTTTGCCTCCTCACTAGAGATTACACCATTATGGTGATTATGCGAATCTCGAATCATAAATTGATTATATAAAAATTCTAAAAAAATATAAGCAATTAGAAAGTTAAATGCCACAAACAAAGCAAGCCATATAATATGCTTAAATTCATCATTATTCTTACTTTTATCTTTTTGCTTCTCACTCATAAGTAACTCCAATACATAAACCCTCCCCAAACCAAGAGAAAGCGTTACATTTAGTATACTAAAAAAAGATTAAATAAAAAAGATACTTACCCGGATACCAAGGCTTGAAGTATATCTTTATACACCATAGAAGAACGAGCCAGATTGGAAAATCTTAGCCTATATGAGTTATTGGAATTAATATGCTCATTTTCTTTGTTCATATTTATAACTATATGATACTCAGAATCTTTTGCTAGTTTTTCTCGACTTCTAACAACGGACTCTATCTGGTCTAGCTTTAAAATTAAGTTCATTACATCGCTACGTGTGGTACTTACATCAATAACCAGATATCCCCTCTTAATGGCAACATTTCCACTAACTTCACCAGCATTTGCAGAAAAAGAAGCTAATATAAATAATAACGTAAAAACTCTAAACACTATATTCCCCCACTTTGATTTTAAATCTCAGGCATATCCTTTGGCATAAACTTACCTAAACCACCTCTCATCAAGGCTTTTTTATCCATTTTGCTTACTTTCTTCATCATAACGGACATCTGCTTATGCTGCTTTAGCAAGCGATTAACTTCCTGTACCGTAAGGCCACAACCTGCAGCTATCCTCTTTTTACGAGAAGCATTAATTACCTTGGGATAACGCCTTTCCTGCTTTGTCATTGAAGAAATAATCGCTTCTTGATGAATTATCATTTTGTCATCAACACCAGATTCATCTATTTCTTTTTTCATTTTTCCAAGGCCGGGAATCATCCCCATAAGTCCACCAACTCCGCCCATTTTTCTCATCATTTTAAACTGCTTAGCCATGTCATTAAGGTCAAACTGACCTTTTTTCAGCTTTTTCTCTAACTTTTTAGCATCTTCGGTTTCAACATGTTCAGCCGCCTTTTCTACAAGGGAAACAACATCTCCCATCCCCAGTATCAATGACGCTATCCTATTAGGGTGGAAAGCCTCAAATTCAGAGATTTTCTCCCCTACTCCCATAAATTTTATCGGACAACCCGTTACGCTACGCATAGAAAGCGCAGCTCCACCACGACCATCACCGTCAATACGTGTTAGGATAATCCCTGTAAGACCTATTTTTTCGTTAAATTGCCCCGCAATATTGACTGCATCCTGACCTGTTAAAGAGTCTGCTACTAACAACGTTTCAACAGGATTTGCTATTTTCTTTACATCTACAAGCTCATCCATCAGCTCATTATCAATATGAAGACGTCCCGCAGTATCTAGAATAACTACATCATAGCCTTCGGTTTTTGCTTTTTCTAACGTCCTTTTAGTTATCTCAACAGGCTTTTGCCCCTGAACTATCTCTACCGTATCAACAGATATTTGCCTTCCCAACACTTCCAACTGGTCTTGCGCTGCCGGACGATACACGTCCAAAGATGCCATCAATACTTTTTTATTTCTCTTTTTATTCAATACGTTAGCAAGCTTACCTGAAGAAGTGGTTTTACCAGAACCCTGCAAACCCGCCATCATTATTACCACAGGTGGTGTAGCATTTAAATTAAGTTCAGACTCATCAGAACCCAACATAGCCTCAAGCTCATCCTGAACTATTTTTACCACCATTTGTCCAGGAGACACGCTTTTTACGACCTCCTGACCGATCGCTTTTTCTTTTACCTTACCAATAAACTCCTTTGCAACAGGCAGCGAAACATCCGCTTCCAGCAACGCTATCCTCACTTCTCGCATGGCAGCAGACACATCTGCATCTGACAAAACACCCTTGCTTTTTAATTTAGAAAATACTTTACTGAGGTTATCGCTTAAACTTTCAAACATATTGTAGTATAATGATAATAAGGTTAAAAAAATAATTTTGTATCATACATACAAAAATAATAAAAAACCATAGGTAATTTATGAATAGGCTATACCAACAGAAAGGTTTTTCACTAGTTGAGCTAGGTGTTTCACTAACAATAATCGCTATGGTAATAGCTGGGGTTGCAGCAGGTGTTAACCTTAAAAATAAATTAGAACTAAATCAGGTAATGGAACAAGTCGGTCACATAGGTACAGCATTAAAAACATTTAAAAAGACATATAATGGATACCCAGGCGATATGTTTGATGCAGAAGATAAATTTGGTGCTGCCGATACCAATAATGGCAATGGCGACTTTGACTTGGCAGACACTGATGAAACCTTCTTATTCTGGCAACATCTATCTCTTGCCGGCCTTATTGAAGGCAATTACAACGGCACGACAGATACCAAAACATCTCCGCTAAAGAACGGCGTATACACCGTTACCAAAACAACTTCTACAGGCGATATTTTTATATCCTTACAACGAACCGGAGCAAATACAGGTATGTTAACCAACAAACAGGCATGGGATATAGATACCAGATTTGATGATGGAATCCCAACGTCAGGAATTATTCAGGCCGTAGATGGCGCTGGAGAAACAGCGGGAGACTGTGTTAACACAACCCCGACTCCTGATGCATACAACCTATCTAATGACGATGAAGAACCTTGCGTTATGCGATTCTTTATTGAATAGGCGATTAATCAACCAATTTTTCTTTCGCTTGTTTGGCTAGCAAAATCAAATAGTGACTTTTTCTCAATCGCAGAAGACTTTAACTCGCTTTTTGATTTTGCATCTTCGATAAAAGACTCATAACCACCTTTTTCAGCAATCTTATCATTTAACTCACGCGCATTTTTAACCTGTTTTGCATATGGAGTAGTTTCAGGCGCCCTAACAGATTCACCCGGCACAGTCACCATTGGGCTTTCTTTAGCTTGATTTATCTTTGCCTCAGCTTCTTGTCCCAGATCCTGCCCGGCTTTTTCCAAAACAGCCTCAGGATTCAATCTCTCTTTTCTTCCTATAACTTGAGAACCAACATTTTTTAAAACAGGAGAAAAAGAACCAAGCTCATCATTAGTGTGGAATACTGGATGAGAGCCAGTCTCAACTGCATTTTTTTGAATTGGCTTATTAGTAACATCTCCTAAAACGGCTTTTACTTTTTCAGAATTTATGTCCGCTTCCATAGTAGTATATAAACCAAGCTCACGTTCTTTTAATGCAATAGTATCTTCACTTTTTGCAGGAAGCTCCACATCACCAAATGGCATTTTATTTGCTTGTGCAAATGTATTGTTAGTTGCATATGAATTAAATTTTGTAAAACCTTGATTAGCAATCTCTGCTTTAGAAGGAACAGCGGCTGTATTAATAGCTGCTATTTGGGGAACAGACTCTGCAACCTCTTTTTCATTATAACCAAGCTGTGCCATACGCTCTTTTAAAACAGAAGAAACTTGATCGATTACTGATGAAGCTTCTGCTCTTCCTACAAAGCTTACTTTTTGAAAATCTTCCTTAACACCTTCAATATCTCTTTTTGAACCATCTTCGTTTAATAACAACGGATCGAAAATACCCTTGGTCATTGCCACTACTTCCTTATCATAGAAAGTAGAAGCATTAGTATCTTTCTTATTATATTCGTTTATTCCCGCTGTAGGTTTTGCTGCCATATCATAAGCAACCGCATACACTTCGGCATCCTTATCACCTTTTAGCTTATCGGCATCTTTCATGAAATTTAAGAATGCGGCAGGACCATTTCCACCATTTAATGAAAATTTTGATAGAAAACCACCACCTACGACAATAACTACGTCTTTTCCACTTTTTACATCTTTAGATACAGAGTCAAAGCTTTTATCAACTTTTACATCATCAAAATCAGCTTTTACTTTATCACGTGACGCATTACCATCAATGACATCAAGATCAGGAGTTATACCTTTCTCTTGTTTCAACTGCTCATAAATAGCTCTTTTTTCTTCATCAGTTATGTCTTTTACAGGCTTATCGGCATCAACACCTGCATTTTTCTTTATTTCCTTTTCATCAACTCTATCAAAGTTTTCTAACGACTGACCATCTTCACTACGCTTAAAAATTGCTGACATTATATATCCCTACACCATTAATAATAATTAATTATTTAAGGAACATATATTTTAAGATTACTATTGTCAAAATTTTTATATTACACCCTTGAGAAGCCACTGCTTTTTGAAATTTCGCTATTCATAAATTGCTTCATATTCTTAGATATATCATGAAAACTATCTGCAAGACGCTCACTTCCTGTTTGCAACTCCTCTTGCGTAATTGTAAGTGAGGGCGCTACCCTTAATACATTCGCTCCACTTTCACCAGTTACAACACCATTTTCCAAATGTTTTTTTGTAACTTTACTTGTTGATAGCTCAGGATTTAATACTATACCACGCCACAGACCTGTACCTGTTGTACCTACGATAACATCAGGATTGTCCCTCTGCATTTCATCCACACTTTCGTCTAACTGCTCCGTCCTTTGCCTAATATTGTTCTTAGTTTCATCTCTTTCTAATATGTCCAAAGTTTTATTCACAAAAGCCATCGCCCTGATATTCCCACCAAAAGTAGAACCATGCATGCCAGGCTTTATTTGATCGGCAATTTCATTGGTCATTACAACAGCTCCAACAGGATACTCCCCTCCTCCTAAAGCTTTTGCAGAAGAAATAATATCTGGTTTAAAACCAACATCACTAAATAACCTCGATGCCCAAAAATTATCTGCTCCGGTTCTCATAAAACCACTTTGCACTTCATCTGCAAATATTGGAATATTATGCTTTTTACTACCATCGGTAATTGCCTTAATAAACTCACGACTTGGAACTCTAATTCCGGCCTCTCCCTGAGTTGGCTCCAGCAAAACATACGCTGCTTTTTCACCGTTTTTTTTCAAAGAACCTTCGAGCATCATCAGGGTCATCCCACTTAATATGCTCAACATTTGGCACATGAGGGCCAAACCCTTCTCTTGATAATGTTTTTTTAGGATCAAAAAGACTTGTTCCAACCATTCTGCCATGAAAGTTCTCAGTCATAGCAACTGACACTTTATCTTCGTCAGCAATACCTCTAACCCTATATGCATGCTGTTTAGCAAACTTATCAGCAGTACCTACGGCTTCAGCCCCCGTATTATTAAAATATACCTGATAGTCTTCAGGTCGTCCACCTATTGACTCGGCAGTATGGGTAGCAATTCTTCTTGCGGCTTTTTCCATATCTTCTTTTGGAAAAGCCCCGTGAGTCATTGGCAACTTTCCATCCATTATGTCTTGATAGACTGAGTTAAACTCTTCATTTGCATGACCAACAGGAATTGCACTATACATCGAGTGCATATCAATATAATCCTTGCCCTTACTATCCGTTAATGTCGAGCCTTTTCCATGCACCATTAAAACATCATGTTGCTCATAAAGTATTTTTGCGAATTGATGTAATTGTCTTTTTGCACCATCTTTAGGGAGGTTTCTCAACTTAGACAAAACTGAATTAATTACTTTCATTTTAAGCTCACTACATGTGTATAAGATTCAGACCATTTGTTACCGATACATTGGCAACCTATATAATCAGCATAATTTTAAAAAGTAAAATAGTAAATCACCAAGTAGACACCAAGCAACGCACCAGTCCACATAACAGTAATACCAAGAGGCCAGTTCCTTGCCATAACTCCCTCTGGGTTATGTATTTTCATCACAAGCTTAAATCCTTTACGAATCACCTTTTTAGCCAATATACGCCCAACTCTCGCCGGGAAACGCCCAACATAATAAAACGCGAACAGAACATAATACCCCAACCCTCTATAAAACCAATCAAAATCCAGACTTATGGTATTTGTACGCTTTAACATTGGCAGCATTAAAAAGAACGCTAATCCAGAAAATAATAATAGCTGTAATTGTGAGATAACATGCTCATTATTATACGAAACATATTCAGGATCTGAAGGCAGAAGCTTATAAATTGTCATTTCAGCAACTCCCGGTATTCCAGGGATTATGCACAATAACGAAAAGAATATCATTGCCAGCTTCATATTAAAAGGAGGGTCATCAGGACGCATGCCCGAGTCTTTTTGGAAAAATACAAACCAAGGGAACTTAACCCCCGCATGCAAAAATACTCCGGCAGATGCTGCAAGCAACAAGAACCAAACAATTTGCAATTCTTGATTCATTGCCGCAGATGCTATCATTGATTTAGTAACAAAACCTGACGTAAACGGGAATGCAGAGATTGCCAAAGCACCAATAGTTCCACAAATAGTAGTAAGCTTCATTGAGTGATATAAACCACCAAGCTCCGTACATTTACTCTTGCCCGTCATATATAAGACCGAACCGGCCGACATGAATAACAAAGCTTTATATATTATGTGTGCAAAAGCATGTGTTGCCGCGCCATTTAAAGCCAATGTAGTTCCCATACCTATTCCGGTAATCATAAACCCTACCTGATTTACAACACTATATGACAATATCTTGCGCATATCATTTTCCAGCATTGCGTATATAATCCCATAAAAGACCATGAACAGCCCTATATAGATAAGTATCTCGGTACCGGCAAACAATGTAATAAGAACGAACACAGATGTTTTAGTAGTAAATGCAGATAAGAATACCGCACCAAATGCCGAGCTTTTAGGGTAAGCATCAGCAAGCCAGGCCGACATAGGTGGTGCAGCTGCATTTATCAATATACCAATTAATATAAGCCACATTATTATTCCGTTCCTATCTAAGCCATATTCAGGAATCAAAATAGATGTATGCGCTTCAAAAGGAACTAGCTGAGCACTTCCTGAAAGCATTATATGGCCAATGATTCCCGTCATTAGGATTACACCACCTAAGAAATGCACTAACGCGTAGCGCATTCCCGCACGCATTGAATGTTTTTGATCAGAAGAAAAAATAACTAAGGTAGAACCGATAGCCATCAATTCCCAATATATGAACATGCTTATAAAATCACCAGAGAAAGTAACGCCAATAGCGCTTCCTGCGTATAAGAAAGCTGATGAAGTCTCTACCACTCTGCTTTGTGCAAGTCCAAACAGCGCTCCCCCAAATGCTGCTATACAAAATATAGTTGCAAAAATTCGCGTATATTCATGAGCATATAAAGGTACTATATCAAGGCCTGCAATATTAGTAGAAAGCAACTCAATACCAGGATCTATCTGCCAAACTCTGATAACAGTAAGTATTGGAATAGATAAAGCAAATATCATTCTCAGATGCTTTTGTAATAACGGTAGAATTAAAGCCCCTGCAAACATTATTAACGCAGGCGGTACTACGGCAAGTATACTATTCATCGTGCCTTACCTCTTTATAATAATCTTCTTTTCTTTTTAAAAATATACCCAGCACTTTAGATACAATAACGATTGCCGCACATGAACCAAAACCAAATATAGCATGAAAGAAAGGCGTATTGGCAATTTCAAATTTTGCATGTGGGTGCATATAATAAACTTCCGCTATTAAAGTAGCGATTAGAACAATGCTGAATAATATCCAAAGTTTTTTTACCATCTTACTTTACCAACGCATTTGCAAGTTCCATAAACACTCCCGGACAAATAAATAAATACAATGTTGCAGCAGCAGTAAGCATAAGCGGCAGAACAATTGCTATTGATGATTCCCCATGCTTTCGGTCTATAACAACTCCAGGTGCTGTTTTTTCTTTTTCAAAGAATGCTTTATATATAACGGGAAGGAAATAAGCAGAATTCAAAAGCGTACTAATTGTTATAACCACAATCACCCAATACATTTCCTTATCGAACGCACCACCTATCATATACCATTTTGTTATAAAACCAACTGCAGGAGGTATACCTATCATCGACAAAGCGCCAATAGAAAAAGCTAACATAGTAAGGGGCATCTGCCTCCCTATTCCCGATAGCTGACTTATTTTAGTTTTATGCGCCGTTGTATATATTGAACCAGCAGCAAAGAATAATGTTATTTTGCCAAACGCATGTGCGGCAATATGGAACGCAGCTGCAACTATTGATTTTGGAGCTAATATTGCAGCAGCAAGAACTACATATGAAAGCTGGCTGATAGTAGAATATGCCAACATCCGTTTAAGATTATCCTGCTTCAAGGCAACTAATGACGCCACTATAACCGTAAATGAAGCGGCCCATGCAAGCCATTGCCCGCTCCACCAGTTTAGTTGTACCAATTCATTTAAGTAATCTACACCAAATATATAAACAATAACTTTTACAACAGTAAATACGCCGGCCTTTACAACAGCAACAGCGTGCAATAACGCACTTACAGGCGTTGGAGCAACCATAGCCGCAGGCAACCATTTATGTATAGGCATTAAAGCCGCCTTGCCAATACCATAAATATATAGGAACAATAAAAGCGACGCAATCACTACACTTGTGTTACCCGGTATTATACCGCCTTTTGTAAAATCCAATGTTCCAGCCAAGACATATGTAAAAATCACCGCAGGCAATAAGAACATAACGGAAGTTCCCATTAATATCCCTAAATATACACGCCCTGATTTTTTTGCATCTGATGTCCCTGTGTGAGTAACAAGAGGGAAAGTGCAAACTGTCAGCAACTCATAAAAAACGAATAATGTAAGCATGTTGTCGGAGAAAGCTACACCCAAAGCTGAGAATATGGCTACAGCAAAGAAACAAAAGAAACGGTTTTGATTATGCTCGTTATTCCCTCTCATATAACCAATAGAATATATGGTACTAACTATCCATAAAAAGGAAACTATTAAAGCGAACAACATCCCCAAAGGCTCTATAGAAAAAGATATCTCCAAACCTGGTAATATTTCAACAAGACTGTAAGAAAATTCTACACCCGAATTAAACAGCTCAAAAACTTTCAGCATATTTGCAAAAAGCCCTAATGAAACCATAACAGTGATTATGTCCCTAAGGTTAGGGAATCTTATTACAGCATTACTAAATACCGCTATAAGTGGCAGCAAAAAGCAAAGTAACAAATATGTTTCGTTATTTTCTATATTCATAATTAAAAACTAAACAAGTATCCTGAAATTCTCATGGCAAAATCAACAACCGGGGCACTGTAAATACCGAATATTACTGTAACAAAAGCCATCATAAGCATAGGTAATACCATCAATATCGGTGCTTCCTTTATCTTTTTGTTATCAACCTCACCTTCTTTAAAACAAGTAACCTCAACAACTCTCCAAATATATATAAGTGCCAAAAGAGAGCTAATAATTACCGCTGCAAAAACAGGCAATACTCTCG
>Ga0213866_10001212_pt1 | contig 19457 bp, 33 predicted proteins | sample PICome_11_FD_160079 | JGI IMG/M metagenome (GOLD analysis project Ga0213866, IMG submission 160079) | Coastal seawater microbial communities near Pivers Island, North Carolina, United States - PICO284 | ecosystem: Environmental > Aquatic > Marine > Coastal | place: USA: North Carolina...
GGGATACACGCTATTGAAGACAACTTGGTCTCCGCGAAGATAGCCCTTTCGCGCCACTCTTCTTTCGACAGCGGCCTCAAGCTCTCCTCTTTCGACGTGCCGCCCAATGGTCTGCGTGATTTCATTTCTCAGTGCCTCTACTTTCCGTCGTCTTTTTTTTTCATAAAACCGTGCGAGACGGTATGCCTTCTCCAGCTTGTGAGCAAACTCTTTATCGGCTCTCTTCAACTCAGACGCCCTGCGGTGTCCATGAATGATTGTGGTGTGGTCACGCCCACCAAGAAATCTACCAATGATGGGTGTGCTGTTGCCGGTCATGTAGTAGGCAAGATACATGAAGGCATGGCGTGGCTCTACAACCCACTTGGGGCGTGTCTTTGACAGCAATGTAGAGCGTTTGATTCCCCAGACACGGCAGACTGCATCTGCACAGGTTGACATGGTAAACTCATCGGCGTCTTGCTTATCTTCTGTGACCTCAAGTTTAATATCTAGTTTCATTTGTTTTCCCTTTCGTATGCTTCTGTTTCCATCGCCACGCCTAGCGCATAGTGTGCCAGCTTGTATAGCTGACGCGATGACATCTTGCGTTGGAATACTTCGCCATCAACATAGACACGCATTGCGCCTGTCATGGGTATGGCAATCATTTCATTTGGTTCAAACGTGGCATCTGCTGCACACGTCATTAGCTCTGCTTTTGTAATCAATCCTCTTCCCCCACAGGCCGGACAGGGCTTCTCCATGAAGCTACTGCCTTCCCCGTCTGATGATACATTGATGAGCAGAACACCCTGCCCATTGCATTGACCGCATTTGTAGGCTGTTCCGCTCATCTTATTATCTCCTTAAAACGGTACGCTGTCTGCGGCTTGAGTGCCAGCAGGTGCGCCACCATCAGCGACAAATTTATCCGAGACCTTGCCCTTCAGTGCCGGAGCCTTCGGGTTCTCGCTGTTGCTGTCCCACAGTGCAATGTCAACTTGCTCACCGGCTTTGATGTCGCGGTGTGCGTAGAAGCTACCTTTGAGGCGTGGGTGTGAGCCACCAGCTTCATACTTTTCATTGCTCCACAGAGCGGCTGTTCCTGTGTTATCGTAAGTCTGACTCATATCAATTATCCTTTCGTGAGTTCTGTTTTACGTTTACCAAAGAGGGCAAGCACTTCATTGCGCTTGGCCTCATCCATTGCCTCAATCTCCCCCTTCAAACCGTCGTAGAGGGCTGTCAATCCACCGAGATGAGGCGCAGCGTTTACACGCTCCTCGATGGTTGCATTGGGTGTCCCCCGCTCCGCTTTTGAGGGAGTTACGGGAGCAGGGGACGTAGCAGGCTTCTGTGCTTTGGGAGGACTAGCCTGCTTTGTGGGTACATTAGTGGCAGCGTTTCCGTCGTCGTCTTCATCGCCGGAGACAAGTCCGAGGGCTGATGTGAGGCCGTAGCGCCGCGCATAGCTCAGGGCAGATCCGAAAGACTGGGCGTCCTGCTTTGCAGCCATGACCGGCTGACGCGCCGAGATGTGTTCTCCGCTTTCGTGCATGAGAATAGTCAGCAAGAACATGCGACCATCCTCTCCGGTGTCGGGCATTTGCAAGACGGACAGGCCGTGCCTTGCCAGAACCGGACGCGCCGTGTCCCAGCAATCTTTCAACGTGCTGTACTTTGATTTGTGAAATGGGTTGTGACCCGATTGAGGCACCGTGCCAAATTCTGACTGTGCCGCGCATAATGCTTTTGCTAGATTTTCCATTAGTTTATCTCCTCTACCTTTCGGCAATGCTCTCTAATTGTATGGGGGAAGAAGTTTACCAAACTTTCGTAAGCCCCACGCACATCGTCAAAGTCGTACTCTTCATTCTCAAGAATATAAAACAACGTGTCGAATGTTCTGTTTAAGGCTTTCTTTTGCGGGTGAGTTAATAAGCCCTCAACAATATTCTGCCTTTCGTTCATCTTTCCCAGCGCCTCTGCCGCTGCCCATTCTTCATGTGGTTGTTCACTCATAGCTTCCATAGCTCCTTTGCTTCCTTTAGAAATTCATCCCCAATATCCCAGCGGAAATCATTCCAATCCGGCTGACAGTAGCCAGCCAAGACTTTGGGGTCGTTACTGATTTTGAGTAGGTTTTGCCGTATAAATGCGTTTGACAGCAACTGCTCCATCCGTGCCTGTAGCGCCGGAACCTTCAGGTCATCGCAGTTGGTCTCGTCGAAAATCACATAATTGTTTGAGCTAATGTAGACAATGCTGGGCATCTTGCCGGAGGCTGCATAGTAGAACGCAACCTGCCGAGCATGTGCGGCGTCTGGTTTCTTTGGAAGAGATGGGATAGAGAAGCCCCTGCTCCCATTCTTGCGAACTGCGCCAGCCCTAGACCACTTGGTCTTTAGCTCGATGATGTTATCGCTGCTGCAAAAATCAGCGTAACCAATGATAGGTAGGTCAAGTCGAGGATGTTCATAACCCAGTACCTGTTCTTTCTTTTTTTCAATATCTCCAAAATGGGTCATGGCCTCAACGCCGTTGTAGACCATTGCACCCATCTCGTCGATGTAACGCTGAACTTTTGTCGCGTCAAGTTCGTTCTTGGGGTTATGATCCATCATGCGCTGTTGTGCCTCAGCTACGGCGTCATCTATGTTTACATTGTCACAGACGACAGCTTGGATGGCATCATGTGCTGCGCCTCCGGCTGGTGCTGGTGCGCCAATCGGAACGTCACGACGGCGTGGGCCGAGGTGGCAGTAGTTCCACACCCAATAGGCAACTGAAGTTTCCAGTGCGCTGGGCGAGTAATGCTCCAGCCAGATTTCTCCGTCACGCTTGGCGTAGTCAGGTATTGGTTTGAATAATTGTTCCATTTCGTTTCCCTTGTTTCCCCATTATGCACAGGGCAATAATCGTGTCAATTCTTTTTTAGCAATACTAGAGATTGCCAAAGTCTGGAATCGGATCGCCGCCCAAATCAAACAGCCGGTCTAGGTCTTCATCCTCCGTGAACTTTGGCGGCTGGTGACCGGCCTTGATTAAGTCCATGTTTATGTTTCCGTTTTCATCTGGCAGGTGTTCTGCTGGCACAGCCTCACGGGCCGGTAGAGGTATGTTGGAATCTCCCCCAAGACGCTCTATGGCCTTGAGCGGAATTTTTCTAAGGGTGGAACCAAACGCGCCAAGCTCTCCACGAGCGATCATTTCATCCGTCATCTTGAGTTGCTTGATGGCACCTTCGAGAGTCCATCCTTCTCCACGGGGTCGGCTCTCTTGGTCGCTGGCCTCATGCTGGTAGGATACCTTTTTCTTTTTGTCTCCATACATCCCCTGATACTTGGCACTGACTTTGTTTGTTGCCGAGATCACATCTGCCAGAGAAAACCAGTACGAGCTACGGTGTTTGGCAACGACGCCCTTCCACACCTCTCGGCAGGCTTCTCGGTAGACTTCGTGGTTCGGTATCTCTGACGGCATCCTAGAGTTTATGGCTTCGCATATCTCCTTCAGGTACATGCCACCTGCTGTCTCATCTCGCAGCCTGACGTGCGGCTGAAACATGACAGACATTTTTGACGTGAACTCAGACGCGACTTGCATCCGGCTGTCATAGGTCATCTTTTCTTTTGTGTTTTGGGTTTCCATTTTAGTTTCCTTTCCTCATTGATTTTGCCGCCATTGCGGAGAAGTCTATTCCATCATTGTTGGGTGGACTTTCTGCCCCCCTAATAACAGAAGAACTATTATTTTTATTCCCTGATATATTAGGTGGGCGTTCTGCCCGTCCTCGACTGACACTCTGCCCACCCTTACGTTTGATGGTCATCATGTTGCTTGACTGCCTGCCACCTACATTTCTGGTCTCGACAAACAGGTAGCCATCCTTCTTTAGCTCCACCAGCTTGCGCCGCACTGTGCGTTCATTCAGGCCGGTAAGCTCGGCGAGACGCTGTGCGCTGGGCCACGCCTGCCACCGGTCATTGACGTGCTTTGCCACCATCAGCAGCACATACTTTGCCTGTGGGTCTTTTATCGTCTGCTCGCAGACCCAGTCCATTGCGGCATAGCTCATTAGGCTTGCCCCTCCCAGAGCTTGATAAAGTTTGCCACCGGCAGATTGACAACCGGCTCGGTGTCGTACTTGTCCCGCATATTATTGCGGCCTCCGATGGTTACCTCCGGCAGCGGCGGGTCGAGCTTGATGTACCCACACTGATCCGTCCACTGCACGACAAACAGGGCGGGTAGGCCGGTGAACTCTGACATCTCCAGAAGGTTTCTGGCCTTGTTCAGGCTGATGAAGACGCTGTCAAAGGCTCCGAAGCGATGGCTGCGGCAGCGTATCTCGCACATTGCCTTTGCCATTACCCGCTTGCTGTCGCCGGTCTCGGTCAGAAAGAAGTCGGTATAATATTCGTGGGGCATCTTGACGGCACCACAGTTCCACTTCTTCTTGATGCGCTCGACAATCCGAAGCTCACCATCTAGGTCTGATTGGCTTTCATATTTTTCTCGTCTCATACCAGCCACTCCCGCATGACGCTGCAAGCATCTTCGAGCGTGGTGAAGGTGACCGGCAACATTGCGTTGCCCTCAGTCGGCCAGCTATATTGGTCTGATTGACCGACAGCCCACTCTGAGTTGACCGCATAAATCGGCATCGTTACCCTGATGGGTAGCCGGTTATATTTCCATATCAAGACCGGTATCATGTTGGACTTGGCAGCGGCGCGATTGCATTGCTCCAGCCAGTCCTTTTGGTACCAGTTCCCTTTAGCGTAATTCTTGCATTCAATGGAGAACGGTTCCAGTTCGATGTCGGCTAAGTCTACCTCTTGGAATTGAGACAAGTTTCGCCGTAGATCTTGCGGAATGACCATGTCACCCATGATTTCCCGCAACTCTGATATTACCTTGCGTTCAAAATTGGCGCCCTTTGCGCGAGCCATTCTGGACATAAAAACACCCTTTCGAAAAATAGTGAGGCGGCAATGTTTTCTTCGCCTCGTCACATAATTGTGCTGTTGGAAATGGTTGCGAGTATTTGAGACTTCTCTCATCACCCCAAGCAAGTATCCAGCCAGTGATTACTGCAACCTCAATCAATTTCTGGTACGAAGTCCATCGCCGTGACTTGCCCGTCCGTTGCTTTGGTGATGTATGGGATGCTGCCCCAGTCCGGACGTTGCTTGTCAGCAGCCCAGCGCCAGATGACCGATTGGTCAAAGGCTCTGCCGGTCTTCTCTTCGATGATGCGAGAGAAGGCGTAGGTTGAAATCCCGTTTTCGTTTAAGTAAACTTTTAAGTGCATTGTGTTTCTCCTTTTCAATGGCATGACAGTATCATGCTTTTTTAGTTTCCCCAAAGCTCTTTTAGGTAATCCTTAAATGCTTTCCAAGCAACCTGCCGCCGGTGGCGACGACGCATCTTTGCGTCCCATTTGGTTGCGCGTACACTATCCCACAAGATGTCCTTGCCGCGTGGGAATGGGTTTTCTTCTTTCATTGTGTCCTCCTACAGACTGGTTTGGTTGTAAAATGCGGATGCTATGGCGAGGTGCAATCGGCTGCCCTCTTCTATCACCGCTGGCTTGTCACCCAGACGCTCGATCATTTCGATCTCTCCGTCGGGGTAAGTGGTGAGGAGATAAGTCTCCCCACCAAATTCGAATTGCTCCATCATCGTGAAAGCTCCTCTGGTTTCATGCGCTCATAGTCTGCGCGTTTCATTTTGAACCGCACGGTGCCTCGCGCTGTTGACAGGTGAACCCACTTCCGGCCCACAAATGACCACATGCAATGCACACCGCTCAGTTGTGAATGCTCATTATTGAAGTGCATCCGAACATAGACTGCACTCTTGAAGCGAGCGGCCCACGTCTTGCCAAGATGATTTGGCGGCACGAGCTTGAACTTCTTGCGACGCTTGCGTCGGGCCGGTGATAACTTGACCGGTGCCACGCTGCCGCGACGAATGAGAAATTCTGGGTGGTTGATGGTTTCCATTGTAAAATCCTCCTATCGGCTGACGGCAAATGGGTCTTTGCCGGTTACTTTGTTGTAAGCCTCGGTGATTGCGTCATGAACCATCATAAGCTCTTTGTTTGACATCGTGACGTTCTCGCGCTTGCACTCTTGCTTGAGGATGTCAATCAGTTCAAAGTCGATTTTTCTGGTCATTTGTAACTCCCTTTCCTTTTGTCACACTAATAATATAGATGCTTGTCCAGTATTAGTCAAGTGTTTTTTATGCCGCAATTCTTTTTAGTGCCGATTTGTCGATGTCCATTATGGCTTTGACAATCTTGATGGAGTCTTGCTCGTCGTTTCTCTTGAAAAACTCCAAGACACTCTTGGCGGTTTCAATCTGGCCTTCGATCATCTCGGTGCGTTCTTCATCGGTCAGCGGGTTGTTTTGGTTGTGCCACTCGCAGACCTGCTTTGCGTCGCGCATGGTGTACTCCGGATCGAATGTGCCGACAAAGTCGCCATAGCCGCCACGCTCCGTGATGTGCCACTCGGAGAACCTGCCGTACTCCTCGATCAACTCAAGCTCATACCGAGCGCACTGACTGACATACCGGCCTGAGAAAATCCGCTTCCATTTGATTTGATTTGTCATTTTGTAACCCCCTTCTCTCTTTGTTACACCATTATAATACATACTCAACTAGCATTAGTCAAGTGTTTTTATTCCTCCGCGTCTCTGAAATCAAACATGCGGATCAAGTTCAGCGATCCATTCGGCAGGATGCGATAAGTCGCGGCGCTTGGTGCGTCGAATTTTTCGACCCACGTTTTCGCCAGCGTCGCAGCGTGGTGGCTGTCGTCGGCCAGCAAGTGGCTCATGCCGGTGACCGGAGCCTCAACTTGAGTGATGAAGCGATGGCCTTTTGCATGAAGCTCGACCAGTTGGGTTTGGGAAAAAGTAGTAGACATAAAATCCTCCTAAAGACCTAAAGCACTTAAGCCGGTTAAAATTAACACCATGCCAATCAGTTCGATTTGCATTTGGCGATATTCCCTTTTGATTCCCTTTGTCATTTTGTGTAACTCCCTTTCCTTGTTACACTATTATAATACATACTAGCCTAGCATTAGTCAAGAGAAAAAAGCACGGGATAACCAAGAAAGTTACCCCGCGTTTATTAGTCCAGATCCATCGCCTTGAGGTAATCCTCTCGGCTGTCATATATCACGCCGCCACGGGACAGATACTTGCCATCATATTCTGCGACGGCCCACTTGATGGCCTGCTGCTCATCCTTTGTGATGTAGCTCTGACCTAGCTCTTTGGGGAACTTGGTGCCATTGACGCGGACTTTGATGCCGGTCTCCAAGTCGCCCTCGGTGTAGTCAATCAATTCGATCTTGTAGCTTTTCATCTGTAACTCCCTTTCTCTTTGTTACATGATTAATATACATACTGGGTTAGCATTAGTCAAGGGGGTTGCAGTACTTTTTTTCGTGGGGTAAAGTTGTAACGGAATCAAGGGGTTTGAGGATATAAAGTATGACTAATAAGGCGAAGGAAAATAGAGGGCGTCCGGCTTACAAAAACGGAGGCAAAGGAGGGGGCTGGCAGAGGTTGTCTAGTCAGCTTGCATCTACATTTGATAGGGCAATTGAGCTTCACGGGGGTAAGGAAGCGTTGGCTCTCACCCTGTCGGAGGAGATATCTGAGCGTCCTCTGGAGGCGATGCGTCTCTTATCCACCCTGATGCCGAAGAATATCCAGCATAACGTCGAGGTCAGTCCATCAGACACTCTCGCTGCCGCCCTTAGTAATGTTCAACTAGCTATATCCAAGCAGAAAGAGCCGGAGATCATCGAGGCCGACGTAATAGAGGTCAGCCAAGACGATTCTCCAGCAGAATAGTAATACTAATACGTTAATAGACCCCCCTTCTCTCAGGCGGACGGGGGCAGGTTTAGTTGTACACACATCCAAAACACCCCCCCTCTCTTTCAAGACGGTTAAGGTACCCTAGCCTGTTTTGATTTTTTTTTGTTCTAATTGAGGGTGGGCAGAGTGTCCACCTAAAGATATATTAGATGATTTATTCTTTCTTATATATTAGGTGGGCAGTGTGTCAGGGGGGAGGTGGGCAGAGAGTCCACCCTAAACGGACAGACAGTCCACCCTAAGCCTTGTCAAAGGTAAAGTTCGGTGCATCAGTTGCAGATGCTGATAGCATCGAAGATGCCCAGACCTTTTGCGAAAACACCGTCGCGCTTTGCGGCATTGACGATGGCCTTGCGGAACCCGCGACGGGGCAGTTGCCCAAACGGGTTGTGAACGTCACAAATGGTGCCGTCTTTGAGTTGGCACGTCATGTAGGAAACGTCCAGCATGGGGAAGCCGCTGTCACCCAGCAAACGCAGGCGCAAGACCTTCTCGATCCGGCTGTCCGTCCACTCGACCTTGATGGTGCTGTCGCATTTCTCCATCAACTCTTGTGCGTATTGTGTGTCGTTGTATTGCATTGTCGTAACTCCCTTTCCTTTGTTACCCTACTAATATAGATGCTAGGCAAACATTAGTCAATAGATATTTTCAAAAAAAATAACCCCCCTTGCAGACTGCCCCGACACTGTGGCATAAATACAGAAGAGGAGAAAATGAGATCGGTTGAGCGTACTCCTCCTTGGCGCTCCCGAAGGTGGGGCGGGTTTCCTTTCCCTTTCGTTGCCTGCCCCACCATAAACAAGGAGAGACTATGTCAGAGCCAAAGAGTGTAGAAGAGCTACTCACCGCCATTGCGCTTGATCCCGTTTTGTTTGTTGAGTCCATCTTGCAGGCCAGTCCGGAAGAGTGGCAGCGCAAGGCATTGTATGCGGTGCGGGATAATGACCGCGTAGCCATCCGCTCTGGTCACGGCATCGGCAAGACTGCATTTCTTTCTTGGTTGATTCTGTGGTGGGTATTGACACGCTCACCCAGTCGGATAGCATGTACTGCCAACACTGCTAGTCAGTTGTCAGACATTTTATGGGCAGAGGTCGCAAAGTGGCATCGTCGTATGCCAGAGGGCCTGAAAGAACTAATTGAAGTGAAGTCTGACAAAGTTGAGCTTACGGGACAGGATAGCTTTGCTGTCGCCCGAACTGCACGTCGTGAAACTCCAGAGGCGCTGCAAGGTTTCCACTCAGCCAATATGCTGTTCTTGATTGATGAGGCATCTGGTGTGGACGACATCATCTTCGAAGTCGGAGAGGGTGCCATGTCCACTGAGGGTGCGAAGACTGTGATGACGGGCAACCCAACCCGCACGTCTGGCTACTTCTATGAAGCCTTCAATAAAATGCGCGACAGGTTCTTTACAATGAAGGTCGCATCATCTGATAGTACTCAGGTAAGCGAAACCTTCATGGAAGATATGAAGCTCAAGTATGGCGAAGACAGCAACATCTACCGAGTGCGGGTCTTGGGAGAATGGCCCGAAGCCGACGACGACGTGGTTGTTCCGCTGCACCTCTTGCAGTCTGCTGCTGAAAGAAAACAGGAGGCGGCAGAAACCACTCCCGTCGTCTGGGGGCTTGACGTGGCACGTTTCGGTACGGACAAAACGGCTCTGTGCAAACGTAAGGGTAATGTCGTAACCGAACCAATCAAGACGTGGCGCAACAAAGACCTCATGGAAATATGTGGGATTATCTTAAATGAATATGAAACGACCCGATGGGGTGACCGGCCTGCCGAGATACTTGTTGACAGCATCGGTCTGGGTGCTGGCGTTGTTGATCGTCTCATGGAACTTGATTTACCTGTGCGCGGTATCAACGTCGCTGAATCTCCCGCAATGGGTGACCGATACGGACGCCTGCGAGATGAGTTGTGGTTTCTTGCAAAAGAATGGTTCGAGTCTCGTGACTGCACAATCCCTTTGCAAGAAGAACTGATAGACGACCTGTCCAAGCCGCGCTTTAAGTTTACCTCCAATGGTAAGCTGAAGGTTGAGAGCAAGGACGAGATGAAACGTCGCGGCCTAAACTCACCTGACCTTGCCGATTCCTTTTGCCTGACCTTTGGTGGCAGAGCCAGCATCGCCAAGTCCGGCAGCGCACATAAATGGAACCGACCAATAAATTATGGCAAATCGGATTGGGTTGTGTAGTGGCCTATATTGAGTTTGAAGACGACACAGACGACTTTGATATTCTTGTAGCCACGCTAGAGGGGCTAAACGAGCTTGGCACTGACTGGGACGACCTGTTGAACTTGACCTTGCTTGCATCCGCATATTGTGGTCAAATGGCAGAAATCTCCCCTGACGAGTATATGGAAATTATTTCGTCTATTAGGGTGACGGAAGACGGAATATACGGAGAAGCATAAATGGCTGGTGCGCTTTCCAACCTACTTGGTATTCAACGCAACCCCAACGCGCTCACATTGCTGCCTCTGGCTGTTGATGAGGCCGGTGATGTCTCGTTTGCCATCCCCTCTATGGCGTATGATGCCGGTGACGCCCTTCTGGATGCCTTTACGCTACCCGCCGACGTTTATGCTGGACGCCGTGAGCCGACAGTTGAGGACGCGACTAACTTCTCCCTCAGCCTGCTAGGTTCCAGCTTCTTGGCACCGGCCCCTAAAAACGCATTGCGTTCCGGCGCTGCGTATCTCGGAGACCCCCGCCTAATCAAAAACCCACGGGTGGTTCGTGAGATGATGCAACAGGATCGCCCAGAGGCGGGATTTGGCGGACAGTTGAGCAACCTGAAGCACAAGCCACTGTCAGAGATGGAGTACGAATTTGTACCCACAGAGGGCGGTCTTCTTGTCAACAGAACCGTCACGCCAGAACAAATTGCCGAAGGTGGTAAAAATGTAATAATCCCACTCGTCGGAGATCGCACCCGCGCCGGTGGTGTGGTAACCTCCATTGGTGGAAAGAGGCTTGAGACTCCAGTTGACATGCAGGGTGGGTATCAATTCGGGCAGAGCAAGGCGCAAATGGATGATGAATCTGTGTGGGCCTCCGCTGGTGGAATCCCGCAAGGTATCCAGAATCAAGTTGATCTAGCGGGTCGAGACGCCGACAATGTTTATCTCGGATACGTTTCTATGGGCGGGAAATCTGATTCGGTGTCCCATCACATGGCAGACGCATTACTAGAACAGATAAAAGTATCTCCATTAACAAAAGGGGCAAAGAAAGCGTTTGACAAACACCTAAGAAACCTTGAGGTGGTTGACAAAAAAACAAAGAAAGTGACAAAACCCCTCAAAGACTGGGTTGGCCTTGATGACCCTAATATATCTGAATATGTAGCTAACCTAACTCAGGGTCAGCGTGGCATATTTACTCAGGCAATGGATAAGCGATCTTGGAAAGACATGGGATTCCCAGATGTCGCCGAGACTCGCTTGGCTATAACAGATCCAGAGCTTCTCGGCCTCCCCCACGGGTATGGTGGACAGTTTATTGGACGTGGACGTGTCGGCTCTGCCATAGACGAGAACCCAAGCTACACTCACAAGACATACCCCAATACCCTCAAGGGTGATTATGTCGGCGGCCTTGACGAACCCCTACCCCGACAAATAATGTTCCCAGAGTTCCACAAGGCCAGAAGAGATCAAAAGGCCGGTCTTGTTCAAGATGATCGCTCTTTTAATATTGGGAACCCTTCGATTCAGCGCCTCGATCAAGAGTGGCTCGACGGCGTGATGCAATATTATGATGACCTAGAGGCAGGGAAGTTTGACTAATGGCAAAGAAAGTCGTAGCAACATTCGAACTGCGAACCCCAGTGCGCCGCCGTCATAAAAAACGTGGGCTGCACATTCGTAAGAAGCTCGGCCCGAAAAGCAATATGAGGATTCGCTAATGGCTATCGTCTATCGTGGTGAGCGTTTTGCTGGTTACAACAAACCGAAGCGTACCCCCAAGCATCCGAAGAAGAGCCACGCGGTTCTAGCAAAAGAAGGTGACAAGATTCGCCTCATTCGTTTTGGTCAGCAAGGTGTGCGTGGTGCTGGCAAAAATCCAAAGACTGCAAAAGACAAGGCGCGTAAGCGTTCTTATTATGCGCGTCACAACGCACAAGGTAAGCCGACAAGTAAGTTGTCTGCAAAATACTGGTCACATAAAGTTAAGTGGTAGGAGTTAGATATGCCAAGCGTAGCAGGAAAAAAGTTCCCTTATACTAAGAAGGGCAAAACAGCAGCGAAATCTTACGCAAGTAAGATGGGCAAAAAGGTAGTCAAGAAAAAAGCTACTAAGAAGAAAAAATAATGTATGTTACTGTTTACACACGCAACCGTGCTGCCGAGAAAGCAGCGGCACTGGAGGCGGAGAAAGTAGCTAAGAAGGCTGCACCTAAGAAACGTGGTCGCCCACGCAAACAGAGGACAGAGAAATGATTTGCCCACACTGCGGATACCCCAATCCAAATGGTTACACAGAGCGTTGCAAAGGCTGTCGCAAGCCGCTAAGTGAAGCTCCTGTTGTTAAGGAAAAGCCCAAAGTAGCTAAAGTAGCTAAAAAGGCTAAAGCATCTAAGAAAGCATAGTCATGGCTAAAATGGACGACATTGAGTTTCAAGGCATTGTTCGCAATGAGATTGAACAGGCGCTAGGTCACTACGATACGGAGTACTCGCAAGACCGTATCGACGCGATGGACTACTACTTGGGTGAACCGTTTGGCAATGAACAGCCAGACCGCTCTCAAGTTGTCAGCACCGAGGTATCTGATACCATCGAACACATCATGCCGTCCTTGATGCGTATCTTTACGCAGTCTGAAGAGTATGTGCGTTTCGCACCTCACGGGCCAGAGGATGTAGCTGTAGCTGAACAAGCCAGTGATTACTGTAACTGGGTTATCAACAATGATAACCGTGGTTTTGAAATCATGCACAACTGGTTCAAAGATGCTTTGATTCTGAAAAACGGTGTCGTTAAGTTTTACTGGGATGAGAAGACAGATATTGAGACAGAAGAATATGCTGACCTCAATGATGAAGAACTGACTGTCATTCTTGCAGACCCAGAAGTCGAGATTGTTGAACAAGACGAGCGTACCATCGGTGAGGACATGATTACCCCAGACGGTATGATGATTCCCGCTCCCGTTCTCTATGACATCAAAGTTAAGCGCACCAAGACAGACGGTAAGGTCTGCATTGAGAATGTGCCGCCAGAAGAGTTTCTAATTACCAGTCGTGCGAAGTCGCTTGAGGATGCTGACTTTGTAGCGCACCGTTCATCAATGTCTGTCAGTGACCTTGTGCAGATGGGTTACAGCAGAGATGAGATAGAAAAATATGCAGGAGTCTCAGATGTTGAAACGTCAGAAGAAAGAACCAGCAGGTTTGAAGACCTTGAAGGAGGCGCTCCTTACGACAGCCTTGACCCGACCATGCGAGATGTTCTCGTTACGGAATGTTATATTCGTTCTGACTATGATGGGGACGGGGTGGCTGAGTTTCGTCGTGTTCTCACAGTAGGCAACGGCTACCACGTTCTTGAGAACGAAGAGTGTGACCAGCTTCCATTTGCTATCCTGTCACCTATCCTGATGCCGCACCGTGCGATTGGTCGCTCGGTTGCAGAGCTTGTGATGGATGTGCAGCTTATCAAATCTACCCTGATGCGTCAGTTGCTTGACAACATTTACAACACTAACAATGCTCGTGTCGTTGCCGTTGAAGGCCAAGTAAACCTCGATGACTTGTTGACGAACCGCCCCGGCGGCATCGTGCGTACTCGTACCGCTGGGGCGGTTCAGCCCCTGCAAGTTCCTGAAGTTTCTTCTTCTGTCTTCCCTGCACTGAACTATATGGACAGTGTGCGTGAGCAGCGTACTGGCATCAGCAAGCAGTCAATGGGCTTAGATGCAGATGCATTGCAGTCCACTACTGCTACTGCCGTAGCTGCTATGCAAGCTGCTTCGCAGGGCAAGATTGAGATGATTGCTCGTGTATTTGCTGAGACAGGTGTACGCGCATTGTTCCGTGGCATCTTGCACTTGGTTACGAAGTATCAAAACAAAGAGAAGATTATTCGCCTGCGTAATAACTTTGTGACAATGGACCCGCGCCAGTGGGACAACATGTACGATGTGCAAATTAACGTAGGTCTTGGCACTGGTCAGCGTGAGCAGCAGCTTGCTACCCTGTTCCAGATTGCTGCGAAGCAAGAGGGAATCATGGCGACAATGGGGCCAAATAATCCGATTGTTACGCCTATCCAATATCGCAATACATTGTCTAAGATTGCAGAGCTTTCTGGCTTCAAAGATGCGAGCGAGTTCTTCCAAGACCCGCGTAATGCACCGCCTGCGCCACCACAACAGCAAGGCCCGAATCCGCAAATGCAAATGGAGATGGCTAAGGCTGAAAATGAACTGGCCCTCAAGCGTGAGAAGATGCAGCTTGAGTTGCAGTTTGAGCGTGAGAAGATGGCTGCCGAATTGGACTTGCGCCGTCAGGAATTGGAGTTTGAGCGTCAGTTGCGTTTGGAGAAGCTGCGCTCAGATATTGAGACATCTGTTAATCTGCCGAGGGTCTAACTATGGCTCTGCCAGAGATGCTGTCATTTGAGGACTTGCAGGACATTCTAAATTTGTCTGCACCCACTGGCGTTTCTGCACCTCCTGCCATGCCTCAGATAGAGTTCATGGGTATGCCAACCACGGTTGGCGTTCCATCTCTCGTTGATGCTCCTGCTATGCCTTTGGGGGACATTCTGGGTAGTCAGATTACATATATTGACCGTCCACAAAACATAACTTACAGCCCCGAAAACCTGCCAGAGTTTATGAAAGACTTTGAGCAGATTAGCCCAACACTGTTTGCGCCAAGTCAAGGTGTGTTTGCTCAAGCTCCAGAAGTTGAAACAATACAGCCATTGATGCCGCAGCAATATGTTGATGAGTATGCTGACCTTGAGAGAGCCTTTCAGGAAAGCATTGCATTAGACCCGACTATGTTTGGCGGAGCATATCGCTCTGGCATTTATATGCCAACGCAAACGATTGGCGATGAAGCTCCAGAAGAGGGTGTGTTTGATGTAGCAGGCGCGGCGGCAGCAGCACAAGTATTGTCTGATATGTTTCCGCGTATAGAGAAGCCAGAAGTTGACTTGCCAGAGATTGACTTGGGTGAGCCAGAAATTGATGTGCCATCCATAGATGTTCCAGAGCTTGATTTGTCATTCCCAGAAATTGACGTTCCTTCTGTTGATATTCCGTCTGTTGATATTCCCTCTATTGACGTTCCTTCTGTTGATATTCCGTCTGTTGATATTTCACTGCCAGATGTTCCTCTACCTGAAGTTGATGTGCCAATTCCAGAGATTGATGTTTCTCTTCCTGACCTGTCGGATGTGTTGCCTGACATTGACTTACCCTCTATTGACGTTCCGTCTGGTGGCATTTTATCAGACTTAATTCCTGACTTTAACTTGCCTGACATTAGCCTGCCAGAAATACCAGACATAGTTGAGGAAAGCACTCAAGCTGTTGGTGAGATTATCAACCTAATTGAAGACCCAAGTGTAAAAGCTGCGGGAGAAGCTATCGAGCAAATCAATATTGCTGGTCAAGAGGGTGGCCTTGAAAGCGATATTATTGCTGGCCCAACTGAGACGTTTGTAACAACCACAGCGGCGGGTGCAGCAATATCTGATGCCATTGATAATCCTGATGCTGCAAATCTGGCGCAGGCGTATGAGGCCGTTGACTATCTTACCAATACCTACGCTGGAAAAGACTTACTTTCTGGCGGTGATTTGGCTGGTGATTTTGGTGCTATTCTTTCTGGCATAGATGTGCTTGAGGACGGCATTGAAAGCCCAGCCGATGCTCTTGCTGTAGCAAAGGCTGCTCAGTCTATTGGTGCTTTGACTGGCTCTCAGGCGACATTTGATGTTGCGTCTTCTGTTGCTGGGTTCTTGTCACCTGTAGCTACCATTGCTGCGCTCGGTCAGGGTGTTAAGGTTATTAGCGGTCTGCTGCAAGGTGGTGCGGCTGGTGAATATCCAAACTCATCTGGAACGGTATCTTATGACGGAAATTCATTTTCCTCTGGCAATTACGGTGGCGGTGATGGTGCATCTTCGGCGTGGGGTGAGGCCGCATCCAAATCCGCAGCAAAAACTCTAAATAGAATGAAAAAATCCTATGGCTTTAGCATAGACAATGAAAAAGTGAATGAGGTCTTGGGCAGTGGTGTGGGTAACATTGCTTCCAACCCATATTACAACACAAAAGCAAACCGCTCTAATGGGCCTCAAAAAGTTGTCTATGAGCTTTTGAAGGCTGGCGCTATTACTCCAACAGAAGCAACCCCAAGTAAGTACTTGGAAAGCACTGAGGCGTTTAATAAGTTTGTCGAGTCTCAGTTTAACTACGCACAAAACGCGCAAGCCTCTGAGATGGGCGGTTCAGTTGTTCCGTTTACGTCAACAAGCGCGGCAGAAAGATTTATTAACTCGCAAGGGACTAAGCAGAGTAAGGATACAAACAAGAGGTCAATAACTTACGGCGGTGATATTTTTGAGTCTTTTGAGCTTGGTGAAAAAACAGATGATGGAAGATACTTGGATAAGACCATTGTCGCAGTAGGCTTTGATTCTGCTAATGGTATTGGTAAGTTTGCAGGTCAAGGAGAGCAGGTAGTATTTGATGGCAAGACTGGCAAGGAAAAAAGTAGGAAGATGATTCCGACCCAGTATATGAAGCGTGGATATGAAGCGGAGCGCACGAAAGAACAATTTGGTTATTATCCATATGACCCCAAATTCGACAAAGACAAAAACCTATATAATCAGTATCAACAGTATGCAATGCAAACCCATCGCGGTTACTATTCAGGCCCGCCGCCGATGATGCAAAAAGCATCAAAAACATCAAAGTTTGCAAAAGACGCAAAACTTTACATGACGGAAGACCACTGGAATATGACGTTTGCATAAGGTCTTGCCTAAAAAGCATTGTGTTGCTACTTTGCAACAGTAGAGGAGACTGCCGATGAATGAAGGGAAAAGAAGGGAAGAACAAAACAGGGGTGAACGCGCCAAAGCATTGATGCGCGACCCCTTGATTGTTGAAGCGTTTGATGTGCTTGAGGAGAAGTACATGAACGCACTGAAAGATTCCTCGTCATCGCAAGATGAACGAGAAACGCTCTTTCAAATGTACCAAGCACTAATGGTGGTGCGAGGCCATTTGTCAGAAGTCATCGAGACAGGTGACTTAGCGAAACTGGAGTTAAACTCCTAAAGAATCCGTAGAGGAGATTAAAAATGAGTGACGAACCTAGTACCCTGTTAGGAGCTGGTGAATCTCTAAACAAAGGTCAAGCTGTTGACCTTCTCTTGAATACCAACGCCCCTGAAGAGGCAAGCGGCGATATTCAAGAGCCTGTAGCTGAAACAGAAGCAGTAGAGCAAGAAGAGATTCTTGAAGATGCTGAAGAAGTTGAAGCCACATCTGAAGAGGAACTGGAAGACGATGACGCTGAAGAGCTATCTGAGTCGGAAGAGGAATTTGATGATGAAGAGTATGACGTTGACCCCGAAGACGTAGAATACGTTGAGGAAGAACTTCATACCGTAAAGGTTGATGGTGAGGAAATACAAGTAACCTCTGAGGAGCTTGTCAAATCATATCAGCTAGAACAAGCCGCGCAAAAGCGTATGCAAGAAGCCGCAGAACTTCGCAAGACTTCTGAGGCAGAATCGGCAGCTTTAGCGCAGCAACGCGAGAAGTATGGGCGAGCTTTGGAAGCTATTGAAGCCCAGCTTAACTCAGTGCCAGAGCAACCCAAAGAATATTGGGATAAGCTCTATCAGGAAGACCCTCTCGAATGGGCCAAGCAACGTGATGCTTTCCGTGACCGCAAAGAAAATGTGGCAAAGGTACAAGCAGAACGTGCAAGGGTAGAGCGAGAGAATCAAGAGCAAATGGCGCAGCAGCACCAAGAGTATCTTGTAGAGCAACAGAAGCAGTTGCTTGAACGTATTCCTGAATGGCGTGATGACGAAGTGGCTATGCGGGAGAAGCAAAATGTTATCTCTTATGCACAGCGCATCGGTTACAGTGAAGAAGAACTGGCGACGGCTAGTGACTCTCGTGCAATCGAAGTCTTACGCAAGGCGCACCTCTACGATGAGCTTATGGCTAAGAAGCCTGCTGCTCAGAAGAAGGTTCGCAAAGCACCAAAAGCAGTTAAGTCTGGTACTCCAAAGTCCAAGAAGCAAGTCAGAGCTAATCGTGACAAACAGGCACTTGAACGCCTAAATAAAACTGGCAGCAAAGATGCTGCTGTGGACTTAATATTAGAGAGAATGAGGTCTTAAAATGGCTCAATTTACTACTGCCAATGCTATTGGCGAACGGGAAGACCTGAGTGATGTAATCACTCGCATCGACCCTGATGAAACCCCCATCTTTTCTGCTCTGAAAAAAGAGACAGGAAATGGCGTATTTGTCGAATGGCAAGTACAAGAACTGGCTGCTGCGGCAGACGATAACTACCAGAACGAAGGTGCTGACGCTACTTATGATACGCCGACCGCCACCACTCGCTTGGGCAACTACATGCAAATCTCGCAAAAAGATGCACAAGTTTCTGGTACGCTGGACGCTGTTGACAAAGCAGGCCGCGACAAGGAAGTTGCCTATCAAAAAGTTTTGAAAGGTCTTGAGCTTCGCCGTGACATCGAGAAGTACCTGCACTCTGATACTGCACGTTCTGCTTCTGACCCGCGTAAAGCTGGCACTTTGTCAAGCTGGATTACCAACGTAGATGATGCTTCTGGCACTTCTGCTGCTACTGGTGACGGCACGGATGTTCCTGATATGTCAGGCACGAACCGTGACCTGACTCTGGCTCAAATCGACACTGCAATGCAAGCTGCTTACACCGATGGTGGTCAGCCGAACATGCTGGTTGTTTCTCCGTCTAAGAAAGCCGCTTTCAGCGACTTGAATAGCGGTTCAGTTGCAACCAACCAAATCAACTATACTGCTCCTCGTGAAGCAGCTATCGTTGGGTCGGTTTCGCTGTATCTGTCCGACTTCGGCCAGCTCGACGTGGTTATTGACCGCTTTGCTCAAGATGACCGCGTGTATCTGCTCGACAGTGACTACGCTTCAATCTGCACACTGCCGAACCGTAACTTTACCGTTCAGGAAATGGCGAAGACGGGTGACTCTGAGAAATTCCAAATCATCACAGAGTTCACGCTGAAAGTTTCAGCACCAAAAGCCCATGCGGCTGTTTACGACTTGAACTAGTTGTAAGTGTTAGGGGGTGGCTTCGGCTGCCCCCGTTCACTTTAGGGGAGAAAGATGAAGAAGCGACTTGTACAAAAAGATGCGGTCACGGGGAAAGAGACGTGGGCGCATTTTGACGAAGACGGTAAAATGATTTTTGAGAGCAGTCAGAATGTTGACGCTCTTCTTGCTAATAACCGAGATGAACGCAATGAATACCGCTCTGGTAGCCTGCAAG
>Ga0213866_10001213_pt1 | contig 19451 bp, 19 predicted proteins | sample PICome_11_FD_160079 | JGI IMG/M metagenome (GOLD analysis project Ga0213866, IMG submission 160079) | Coastal seawater microbial communities near Pivers Island, North Carolina, United States - PICO284 | ecosystem: Environmental > Aquatic > Marine > Coastal | place: USA: North Carolina...
AGCGCAATATCTTTTTTTACATCATAAGCTTCCGACTTAACTTCAACTTCCACAGTTGCGTCAAACATAGCTAATGCTTCAACCATCCAATCGCAGTAGGTGTCTAAGGTGTTAATTTCTGCAAGAGTTTCAGCTTCAGTTTCAAAAGAAGCATTTTCATGGCAATAACTTCTGCAACCGGCCCAACCCTTGCCATAATCACACGCTTCAAAAAATGCGCGTGCTGTTGTTAAATTATCCATTTGAAAGATCTCCTTAAGTTTAAGAGCATAACACGGTGCAGAAATATTTGGAGACTCAAGTTAAGAAATTTTTTGGAGCTTATCTTCTACCCTGCAGATATTGGAGCGGGAGAGTTATTGAGCAGAAATTGAGCAGAAACCCTTTCTTCTTCAAAAAAGTATTATGTTCCGAAACGTCACATTTGACAGATGTATCTCAACAAATGCCTAAAGATATTCGCAGACAAATATGAGGATGAAAAATGTTTAGATTTATAATGTTATTAATGTGTCTTTTGGGGTTCACTGCTCAAGCCCATGCAGACGGTCACTTAAACGTACTACTTAGGACTGACAAAACGGCATTAGGGAACGACTTGGTTTACCCTGAGGGAAAAGCTATGATTTCTGCTTTTGAACTAACTGTTCCGGTTGGTGGACCAATAACACCACATACCCATTCTTTCCCAGTTTTAATAATGATGCAGGAGGGAGAAGCTACTATAACCTATGAAGATGGAACAGTAAGCGTCTACAAAGCTGGTGATGCATTCATTGAAGATACTGGGATAGTTCATAGCTCCGAAAACACTGGAACGGTCCCTGTGAAGCTTTTGGTGGTTGCAATTGGTGTTGATGGAGAAAGAATTATGACACCAGTTGAGAATTAGTAAAAAGCCCTATCCGTTCTTGGCTCTCTATCTGCTATCGGTCAGAAATTGGAACGGGTGGGGTTATTTGGTCCTGGTTTTTTGATGTTTTTCAAACAATCCGAACATATGAGTTTTGCAATAGATAAGGGATTAAGAAATGTCAGCTAACAAGTTTTTTGCTGCTTGGAGAAACTGCCTTTTGAAAAAAGACAGCGAAGCCTTGCGTGCTCTTTTAAGCGATGACTTCATTTTTTCTCAGCACCACTTCGGACTTCACACAGATCTTTCCAGCACAGTAGACTTTTTTGAAACTGGGCAATTCAAAAGTATTGATGAGTTTCAAATTACGCTAGACACCGACGATTTTATTGCTTCTGTACATACAGTGACCATGAATGACGGACACGTAGAGAAAGTCTATGCTTTCGCAAAGCTTCGTAACGGGAAAGCTTATGAATGGCATATTCTTCCGATGCCAACCGAAATGTAAACTTTTAACAAGTCCTTACAACAAAGCAGTTCATGACTTACAGCTAACTTTTTAGCAAACGTCATAATCAATTAAATGGATATCGTGCGCATGAGTTTAGTCAGGTTACTCATACGGATTATCAAGGACTTCATCTTTTATATTATCATGAGTAACAAAACGGGACATTTCATGCGGCATACTAACCATAACGTCATTAAGACCAAGCTGATCTAACGCCTCAAAGATTGCATCTTCACTTTCAGCCAACCAATGACAATAGAAAAAATCTTCTTTACCCATCCAGTTTGCCAACAATTCAGCACTATCAGTTCGCATGCCTTCAAAAAGTTGCCGATCAGTTAATCCAGCACTCTGCTCAAAGAATGCAATCCGGGCCTCATCGCTAGCCCAAGTATGAGTACACATGAAATTTTTCTTCATTTCACCTCTCCAATGATTTGCTACAGTTTAACGCTCTACAGAAATATGTGGATTATTTTATTTAATAGTGGGCTTCTTTGTTTCACGAACCATAAAAGCATAATCAAAATCCACAATAACGGGAGAAAAAGATGAAAGTCGGTAGGATAACGATTGGAGAGTTTAAGTCTGCGGATGATATGGAAGCTTTAATTTCATCCCATCGCGCTGCTGTATCTACAGTATTAAGTACTTGCGAGACAACAATTCTCGTAAAAACAAGCGCACAGTCATTTCTTAACCTCACGGTCTATCCGAGTGAAGCGGCAGCTGACGCAACTTTGGAGAAAAGAGGAGCTTGGTTCAAAACAGTAAAACATCTCTTTGAAGATACTTTTTATTACGAAGGAGAAATCTCCACTCAAATGACGGGAAAAGGAGAAAATTTACTTATCAACGACTTAGAAAAGGATGCACTGAAGGTACAGGTTACGCAATTATCTCAGGAGGTTGGCCAACTAAAAGATATGATGAAGGTGATGCTAGAAAAATGCCACCTTGAAGAATTTGTGGGGGCGAGTGAGGGGGCCAAAAAACCTTAAAATCTCTAAGTATATGATATAATATTATTTTTTAGGATGTGGTGGCGGTGCTTCCAGACAAACGAGCTAAAGCATCAGGTCTTTAATCGAGTTGCCGCTTCCAATGACTAGCTTGCATTCCCCCTGCCCTGCGCTTCTTGATCTGGCGTGCAAATTGGGAGCCAAACCTGTGCCACCAGTTCCGAACAGATTCATAGCTCACATCGACACTGCGTTCATGCAGGAGGTCTTCTACATTCCTCAGTGAAAGCGGAAATCGCACATAAAGCATCACTGCAAGTTGAATAATCTCAGGACTGGTTTTGAAATAGCGGTAGGATACTGGATTAGACATGCCTTGGAAGTTAATTTCCAGAGCCCTATTGGAAAAGGCCGTTTATTCGGACAACACCCTGACAGTGCAAGTTTCAAAACTTCACTTTTGACTACATCTGGCTAGATGGTCCGGCTGGATAATTGTCCACGTGGGGAATTACCCCTTTGCACGAACACTTGCAACGATCTCGCGGAACTCTGCTTCGTCCAGGATGCTGCGCTTTGCGATGCCTTTCGCTTTGACCTGGGCAAGCATTTCGTCAATTTGATCGTCGCTTGCTTCGCAAAGGCCCAGTTCTTCGAGCTTGTAGACAATCGACGCCTTACCGCTTTTCTTACCAAGCACAACTTCGCCGGTTTTACCCGTCAGCGCCGGATGTGTCCCGAACATAACCAACGGGTCATTCATGACGTACTGAATACCGATACCGCTTTCACGGATGAAGTTTCCGTGGCCAAGCACCGGTTTGTTACGCGCGATCGGAATATTGGCTATGTTTGACAGCATTTCTGCCAACTCGGGCAATTTGTCGAACTTGTAGTTCGTGTCATATCCGTAAAGCAAATGCAGGCCGAGCATCAGCTCTTCCATTGCTGCATTTCCGGTCCGTTCGCCCAAGCCATTGGCGCAGGAATGAACCACCTCGGCTCCGGCTGTCACTGCTGCAAGCTCGGTTGCGACGCCCATACCAAAGTCGTTGTGGGTGTGAATTTCAATTGGCAGGCCAGTCATTCCCTTTACCCAACGTACCATATATTTGATCGCCTCGGGTGTTGCGCAGCCCATCGTGTCGACAATGCCGATGCTATCGGGGGGGCTTTCGTTCATGATGCCCTTACACAGATTTTCGAGGTCAGATGGCCGTGCACGAGTCGTATCGTATGGGAAGAATACCGAGTAAAGTCCTTGCTCGCGCGCGTAGCTAATCACGTCGCGACTTTTCTTGAACACGTCCTCCCATGTCCAGCCGAATTGGGTTTTGATCTTTGGATAGCCAATCGGCACCTCGATAATGACACCATTCGCACCGCATTCCAAAGCCATGTCGATGTCTTTTTTCATCGCGCGGGCAAATGTAAAAATACGCGACTTCAGTCCCAGTTTGGAAATCTCTTTGATCGCCTCTGCATCCTGAGGCGACACGGCCGGCATACCCGCTTCAATACGTTCAACGCCAACTTCGTCGAGCTTGGTGGCAATCTTGATCTTGTCTTCGACCGAAAAAACGACGCCCGGCGTTTGCTCTCCGTCACGCAGGGTCGCGTCATGGATTTGCACCTGTTTTGGCAGTTCAAGTGATTGCCTGGCTTCAGGGACGAAGTTATAGGGACTGACCCACCATTTGCCGTCTTCAAAATGGTTCTCGCGCATGATTTCCCTCCGCTCAGGTATTGATACTTACCAATCCTGTTTTCCACATATTTTTTGCACTTACAACAGATAAACGATATTTTTAGATTTAACGACTTATTTAGGATATTTTTAGCTGTCGATGAAAATACACCATCGATCTATTTATTTTTGGTTCCCTCAAAAATCGCTGCCGAATATGAGCAATCATGGAATGCCGAATAAGTATGTGTGATTTGGCATGACAAAAAAAACGACCAGTAATAGTGATATTATTTGTTGTCGGCGTCCAAAGCAGATAGGCTCTAGCGCATGAACAAAGTTATTAAAGACCAACCTTCAACCCAGTCTTCAACACAGCGCGCCTATATAGATTTGCGCCAGGCCATTATCACTGGTCAGCTGCCACCTGGTGAAAGGCTGAAGGTCGAGGCTTTGAGGGACGCTCTTTCAACCGGCGCATCACCTGTCCGAGAGGCGCTTAGCCTTTTGACATCGGACCAACTTGTTGAACGCATCGACCAAAAAGGGTTTCGCGTCGCCCAGGCAAGCCGGGAACAGTTCCAGGAAATCCTTAATCTTCGATTCCAGCTTGAAGACATGGCCTTACGCGAAAGCATCTCAAATGGGGATCAGAATTGGGAAGAGTCGTTGGTTCTTACACATCACAGAATGATTCGTGTAAATCGGGATTATTCGGTTGAGTTTGACCGTCTACACAAAGAATTTCACATGTCATTAATTGCAGCCTGCGGCTCACCAATCTTAATGAAATTTTGCAGCCAACTCTATGACTTGAACATCCGTTATCGCCATTTGGCAGGCACGTCCAAATCCTATGGCACCCGAGATGTGGAGGCTGAACACCGAGCGATCATGGATGCAGCCGTGATGCGCGATGTCGAGAAATCCTCGGCGCTGCTACAGGATCACTATCGCAGCACCGGTGATTTTCTTTCCGAAATGCTCAGTTAGACTTTCGGCAATACAAAGTCGAAATTAACGCGGGCATAGGCCTCAGACACGCTTCCTGACAGCTCAAATCCTTCAGGGAAGCTGCCAGCGGCCTGTGGCACGTATTCCATCACCAGATCTTCACGAACTCCGAAAACGGTGTCTTCATCCAGAAAAGGATCATCTGCGGCAAACACCTCAGTCACCAGATCACGATGTCCTTCGGCTTTGACGATGAAGTGCAAATGCGACGGACGCCAAGGGTGGCGGCCAGCTGCGTCGAGGATTTCTCCGACTGGACCGTCATTCGGCACGGTGTAGCTGACCGGACGTACTGTGGTAAAGGCATAGCAGCCATTGGCATCCGTCGTCATTAAGGCGTGGAAAGAATGAATGTCCTGCTCGGGATCTTGGCTGGAGTACATCCCGTTTGGTGCGGTTTGCCAGATATCAATTTCGGCACCGGTCAATGGATTGCCCTTAGTGTCAAGCACCCTGCCTTCAACCAACACAATTTCACCCTCGTAGTGGCGCTTCATGTCGCCACCAATTTCCAAAGGTGGTGGGTTCGACACATGGAATGGCCCAAGAACCGAGCTGCTGGTTGCCTCCGGCATAGAGTGGATCATGTCAACCAGTGAAGACATCCCAAGCACGTCCGATAACAGAACAAACTCGTTGCGCTCTGGCGTGGTTATCTTTCCCGCCCATTCAAGGAATTCGAGACCCTTTCGCCATTCGTCATGCGTTAGATTGGTCTCACGCACGAAGCTGTGGATATGCTTTGCAAGAGATGTAAGAATCTCGCGCACCCTTGGATCGGTGTCGTCTCCAAAATATCCCGAAAACACGTCTGTAATATTTTCTTTGGTTACGTTGCGCATGGATTGCTCCTAGTTAAGAATTGCAAGACTGAGGACCGGGAATCGGATCAATAGAATAAGGACAACCAGCATCACGGCGGCAAACGGCAGCGCACCAAGAAAGACATCTTTTAAGGTGATACGATCGTCATTGAGAGTGGCTTTGATAACAAAGCAGGAAATACCTAGTGGTGGCGTCAAGAGTCCGATTTCCGCGCCAATTACTGTCACGATACCAAACCATACCAGTGACAGCCCCATCGGCTCGATCAAAGGCAGGAAAAGCGGCACAACGATTAGGATAATCGATGCTGTATCTAGCAGAGTTCCCAGAAAGAGCATGAGCAGAACATAAATCAGCATGATCATAAAGAAGCTGGCCTGACTTTGGGCCAGAAGCGCGCCCAATTCGTTTGGTAGGCCAGCAAGACCAAGCATTCGGCTGTAGATCGATGCGGCAGTTATCAGGAAAAGAATTGCTGCTGTAATGTGACCGGTTTCCAGAAGAGCATCCCAGAAAAGCTTGATTGTCATTTTGCGCCGGACAACTGCAATCAATAGGCCAAGTAGCGAACCTACAGCTCCGGCTTCAACCGCGGTCATCCAGCCTGTGTAAATGCCGCCAAGGACTACCAAGATTAGGAAAAGGATCGGCAATGTTTTCGAGGCAATCTCAGCCCAGGACAAAGGCCTGATGTCATCGGCACTTCGGCCGCGAATGAAGTCCGGGGTGAAGCGTCCCATAAGCCAGATCGCGCCAACATAGGCGATTGCCAGCAATATTCCGGGCACGACGCCCGCCAAAAACATATCACCAACGGATTGCTCAGCGACAAAGGAATAGATGATAAGCATCGCCGAAGGCGGGATGATCATCCCAAGAACGGACGAGCCAGCAACGACCCCAACTGCAAAGCGCGGATTGTAGTCGAGATTCAGCATCTGCGGAACGGATACCTTTGAAAAGACCGAAGCCGAAGCAATGGACGATCCCGTGACCGCAGCGAATACGGCATTGGCTCCGACAGTCGCCATTCCGATACCGCCTTTTACTCGACGGAATCCTGAACTCATTACTTCGTATACATCAGCGCCTAACCCAGCTTTTGAGACGATCAATCCCATGAAGGTAAACAGCGGAACAGTGGCAAAAGCATACTCCATCACACTGTCACCAACTGCGATCTTCAAGAGATTCATCGCCAGATCGAAGTTGTCTCGCATCAACCAGATTGAGACGAACGAGACTACACCAAGCGCAATCGGAATGTAGACCCCGAGGTAGATTAAGACGACGATGGCAACGACCGATACCAGGCCGATTTCGATAGGTGTCATTCGCTTTCCTCGTGTTCCGGCGCCTTAATCAGTTCCGGTGGATGGGCTGGGCTAAGGACCTTGAGCACGAAAATGATCGAACAAAGAACTGTGCTCAGAAAGATTGCTAACTTAATCGGCCACCAAGGTGCGGTAAAGATCCCGGGAATTCCAAAGTAATCCTTAGTTTCCCACATTTCGGTAAATTCGGGCCATATGGCTATGGCAATCAACAACATAAAAATCGCTGAAATGGTTTCGATAATGTGGCGTAAGACGGCTTTCAGCTTTGGCGCCAGTGAGCCGATCACGACTAGAAACCCATCTGATCGAGTCAGGCGATTGACACAGACGACATCAGGCAGCTGAAGAAAGACGATCAAAACCATTGTGAACTGAACGACCTCAACTGCGCCTCGGAACGGCGCGTTAAAGAAGCCTCTGGCAACAACGTCGTAGTTAACAACCGCAACAAGCGCCAAAACAAGGAGCGTGCCAGCAATGTTTGCAGAAATTGCGACCTTATTTGTCAAGTTTGAAAGGGCGCTAACCCAGGTGCGAATAGCAGCTTGCATCGGAAAAGCGCCTTTTCAAAGTGTTTATCGGATTATTGTGTCCAGTCACGGACGCCAGTGTAACCCGCAGCTTCCAGTTTGCCCAAATATGCTTTCAGCATTTCTGTGCCTGCCTTGCCATTTGCATCGAGATCCGCAGCCCATTCAGCTGCAATGTTAGGCATCGAATTTGCCCAAGCTGCACGATCTTCATCGCTGACAGGTACGATCGTTCCGCCATTGGCGACGAATGCGTCACGGCTAGCCGATGCACGATCCATTGCAAGACCCGCAACATGGTCGCGATAGAGCACTGCAACGTCATTTAGAACGCCTTTGACTTCGTCAGGCAATCCGTCCCAATAATCCGCGTTCACGGTGACGGTCTTGGTGTTAACTGAACCAAAGTTTGCTTCTAGCATGTAGGGTGCAACTTCGCCGATCTTGTAAGTGATCGCGGCTTCGGTCCAGGTCATTGCATTGTCCGCAAGGCCGGTTTGGACCATGTTGTAGTAGTCTGTTAGTCCACCGCGAACGCCTGCTGCCCCGTCGATCCCTTCAATATAACGAAGATTTAGGCCAGCGCCTGCAACTTTGTCGCCTTCCAAATCAGCAATGCCTGACACAGGCTCGGCCGAAAAGACCTGATAGGTATCCAGAACAACGCCCGTTGCCAGGTAGATCTGATTTTGAGAAGCAAACTCTTCTTGCATTGTTGGGAATTCGCGTGCGATTTCGTCTACTGCTTTTGCAACAGCTCGAGCATCTGCGGCGACAAATGGCGTTACTGCTGAGATTGCTTGGCTCGGAATTTTAGACGAGTGGAAGATCGTGGTTACGATCCCGATGTCGCCAAGTCCCAACTTGATGCCTTCAAGCACACCTTTTGGTTTAACAATCGAGCCACCATAGCTTTCCTGCCAATCCATAACATAGTTGCCATTCTCGGCAAGACGACGGTCAACCTCGGGAATGAAGAAATTCGAAAATTCCTTTACCCAAAGCGCCTTAGCGGGATACCCGTCAATTACGACTGCCTTAATTGTTTCAGCCGAATAAGCCGGAACAACAACCAAAGTAGACATTAGCGCGCCAAGCGCGGCGCTTTTCCAAAATCTCATTTCTTCCTCCCTTGAAAGTTGAATTTTGTTGGTGATGGGTGTGTGTTTTCATTTCCTTGTTGTTCTGAGCCTCCGGATGTCTGTGCTAAGCGAAACTGCAGACCTCATTGAACTCAAATCTAGGTAGTTTGTGGAAAAGTGCCGTTTCATCGGCGTATCCGATATTGCAGAGAAAATTTGACCTTACTGTCGTGCCGGTGAAAAACTCTTCATCGACGACCTCATTCGAAAAACCCGACATTGCACCAACATCCAAACCCACTGCGCGCGCGGCAATCATGAAATAGGCCCCCTGCAAGGTGCCATTTCGAAAAGCGGTCTTTTCCGAATGTGCTGGCTTTCCCTCAAATTGTCGGCGGCGATCTTCGTGAGGGAACAGGAATGGAAGCTCAGTCCAAAAGTCCAAGTCATAAGCGAGGATCGCTGTGACTGGTGCAGCCATCATTTTGTCGATGTTTTTGACTTTCAGGGACTTAGCCAGTCGCTCTTTCCCTTCACTCGTGCACACAAATACGATCCGAGCAGGACAGGTATTCATGCTGGTCGGTCCAGCAACCATAATATCGTAAATTTTGTGCAGCAGATCTTCAGAAACCGGCCTGTCTTGCCAAGCATAATGGGAGCGCGCATCTTTCAGGATCACACCTATAGAAGCGTCATCCAAGCGTGGCCTACAGGCCTTTAAGGCACGAAACGCGTCCTGAGCCTCTGCTCGAGCCAAGTTTAGCGCTTCACCAGTCAGTGCATTCATTTTTTTGCCAAGCAATACGTTCGTTCTTTGCGCATTTGAATATACGCCGCCCATCATCATGTTTGCCCACGTTTTTCCATCTTGTCAAATAAAATCGATATTTTTACTATATAGGCAAATTCGGAGGTTAAAATGGTTTCTTGGAAAGAATATACGGATATTGCGCGTGATCGCGGTGCCCTCGCATTAGAACTATATGTAGTTACTTCCACACCGGCCAAAGGGCCTAAGGCGGTAAAGGAAAGCCTTCCCGATCACCTCGCCTATCAAAGGGAAATGGAAGAATCGGGCAAACTGGTCATGGCAGGCCCAATGTCAGACGCAACCGGCGAGCATATGCAGGGGGTTGGGCTGATCGTTTATCGGGCAAACTCTCTTGAAGAAGCTGCCGCATTGACCGAGGCAGATCCCATGCATGCAACGGGTGCGCGCAGCTTTGAGATCAGAAAGTGGCTGGTGAACGAAGGCAACCTGAGCATCAATGTCGGGCTGTCTACCGGACACGCCAAGCTGTCCTAAAGAAAGCGCAGATCCGATGGTCGTTTCTACATCTCTGAGCGAATTACTGACCGCCGTTTTCGAGCGACGCCCATTCACGCGCAGCGACCTCGGTTCGGGATCCATTCAAGAGCTTTGTCATGCGTTGATGTCTCAAAAGACCGAGAAATCGGGCGTCCGTATGGCTGAAAGCATTCTACAAAGATATGAAGCGCTAAATGATGAGGAGAAGCTGGAGTTTTTTCAGTTTCTTAATTCGGATTTTGATCTGGACCGAGACTTGGTGGCGGATCATGCACAAGCCTATGCCCAGGATCCGACACCGGAAAACTACGCCGCCTTGTCCTCTGGCGCTGAAGCTACGCGGCTTTCGCTGTTTCGCAGACTGAACGAACCGGATGGTGCAACAACGCGCTTAGTTAGCATGCGCGCGGACTTGTTGCGTTTTTTGAAGAATGAATCCGATCTGAAAAAGGTCGATCGCGACTTTGTTCATCTTTTGAGCAGCTGGTTTAATCGGGGTTTCCTCGTGCTTCGGCAGATTACTTGGGAAAGTTCGGCGGCGATCCTTGAAAAGGTCATTGCCTATGAAGCTGTTCACGAAATCCGAACATGGGATGATCTGCGCAGACGGCTACAACCTGATGATCGTCGCTGCTATGCATTTTTCCATCCGGCTATGCCGGAAGAGCCCCTGATTTTTGTAGAGATTGCTTTGGTCAGCGGCGTTCCTTCGTCGGTTCAAACCCTGCTTTTGGAACAGCGCGACCTAATGCCAGAGGCGAATACTGACACAGCAGTATTCTATTCGATCTCAAACTGTCAAAAAGGTCTTGCGGGAATTTCGTTTGGCAACTCGCTTATCAAAATGGTGGCAAATGAGCTGTCTCGTGACCTGCCTAACCTGAAAACCTTTGTGACCCTTTCGCCAATTCCGGGCCTGTCACGCTGGCTACTACAGAACGGTCATGTGAACGGTGAGCTGGAAGAGACAAAGCTCAAGCAACTAACTGCCTATTACCTTTACGAAGAAAAGCACAAATCAGGTTTGCCCCTTGATCCGGTTGCGCGGTTTCACTTGTCAAATGGCGCAAGCATACACGCGATCCATGCCGGTGCTGATCTATCGGACAATGGAAAGGCACAGTCACGTGGTTTCATGGCCAACTATCTGTACGACTTGAAGAAAATCTCGCGCAATTTGCAGCATCTAGCGGATTCTGGCATGATTTCAGCATCCACAAATGTAAAGTCGCTTTCGCGGCAAGCAGAGAAAACGCTTTCCGAGTAAGTCCTCGCATAATCACGGAAGATATCCGCGCAAAAACCCATTATTTTTGTATTCTTCCATACACTGCTCGGCCGGGGAAAAGATCAAGATCGTCCTGGCTGGCCTGCGGGGCGAGGAAAGCATCGCTGTGCTGTGCGGTCGCGAAGGCATTGCAGAGAGCTTGTATTATAATTGGTCGAAGGAGTTCCTTGAGGCGGGTAAAAGCCGCTTGGCGGGTGACACAGTTCGCCAAGCCACGGCAGCCGAGGTGAAGGAGCTTAGATCCGAAGCATTGGCCCTGAAAGAGGTTGTGACCGAATTGACCCTTGAGAACCGTCTGCTCAAAAAAAGCATGGTCGGGGATGGGCATAGCATTAGCTTGCGAAGCTTAAGTCATGGATATTGTTTTGAAAAATGTCCGTCTTTATATAAATTGGGACATAAGGTCGGCTTGAGCTATGGAGGCTCTGGTTTATCTGTTGGGTTGATTAACCAAAAACCAATCCAGCCTCCCAGAGCGGGGGGCTGGCCATGCACTTCGATTTTTTGTGAAGATGGGTTGGGGAAGGTGCACCAACTTCAAGCTAAACGGTGACGTGGCTCTTACAGAGTGGCGGTCTCTTATCGCCTCATAGAATCCTCGCTCTCCAGGCTTCTGATGATTGAGCCGATTTGTTTGATAGCACCGAACTTATCGCTTGACATGGTCAGGGAAAATCTTGCCCTCTGCTTCAACGGTTTCGCGTTTTTCGTAGCCGATCAAAACACCTGGAGGCGCTCCGCGATCGGTCGCTTTCTCAATGGCCACAGCATCACGGGTGATCCGCGTGTGATGCTGCCTAGTCCATTTGAAATGCAAAGCGCCAAGACGTTCAAGCTGATCTGCGAAGGCCGGATCTGCACCCAGTTCGTTTAATTCGTCCGGATCTGTCGCCAGATCGTAAAGCAAAGGGCGCATACCCTCGACATGTACGTATTTCCAGCGCCCGTCGAACAGCATCGTCATCCGCGCATTGCGCTGGTCGATGCCGATTGCGCGCCGGGGTTGGCGGGTGGCGTAGTCGTATTCCGAGATACAGAATTCGCGCCAATCAGTGTCCTGCCCATGCAGGAGGGGCGCGAGCGAGCGGCCTTCAAGTATGTGAGGTTTAGCCGCCCCACCAAAGAACTCAAGGAAGGTCGGTGCCAGATCAATCCCTTCAACCAGAGCATCGGTTGCGGACCCGCGCGCTTTGTCGGCTTCAGGGCGCGGATCGTAGATCAGCAGCGGCACGCGGGCTGAGCAATCGTAGAACAGGTCTTTTTCACCCATCCAGTGATCGCCCATATTGTCACCGTGATCGGCACAAAGGACGATCATGGTGTCTTCCATTCGACCGCTTTCGCGCAGGTAGGAGAAGAGGCGCCCCAGCTGATCGTCCAGCTCTTTGATCAGTCCCATATAAACTGGAGCCACAGTGTCGCGGATGTCATCACGCGAAAACGTCTTGCTGACCCGCATTTTCATCCACTCCTGCAGAAGTGGGTGATCTGTTTTCCTCTCTGCGGAACTGCGGCGCACATCCGGCAGATCTTTTCCAGAGTACATATCATTGTAGGGAGCCGGGGCCAGATAGGGCCAATGCGGCTTGATAAAGCTGAGATGACAAAGCCAGGGCTGATCGCCCTGCGCCCCAATGTATTCGATTCCGCGTGTTGTCAGCCAGGCCGTTTCCGAGTGCTCTTTTGGCACTCGCGCGGGATATCCTGAGTTTTCGAGCATCCATCCCGACACGTGCTCGCCCTCAGGGGTTAAGCCTGTATTGGCCCATTCTTCCCACAGGTTGCCGCCCGTCATGCCATGTGCTCGCAGATAGGCCTCGTAATCCTCACCCCGGCGTGCAGGACTCGCGGTTGGGTTTTCGCCGTCATCGCGCACGAAGACGTCGAAACCGCACTCGCTCATCAATGCGCCGATCGGGCTTTCAGGATCAATGCCTAGGCGCTTCATGCCTTCACGATCCGCCGTCATGTGCGTTTTCCCGACCAAAGAGCATTTCACATCCAGCTCACGCAGATGTTCACCCAAAGTAGGTTCCCCTACCCGGAGGGGCGCACCATTTGTCGTGGAGCCATGACTGCGCACGTAGCGGCCTGTGTAAAAACTCATCCGGCTTGGACCACAAATCGGGCACTGAACATAGGCGCGATCAAAGCGCACGCCTTGCGACGCGAGCCAATCGATATTTGGTGTCTCGATGTGCCGCGCGCCATAGCAGCTCAGGTAGTCCCAGCGCAGCTGATCAGCCATGATCCATAGTACATTCATGAAATCGTCTTCCTCAGGACTCCACCTCCGGCGTGGTTTTGGTTTTGAACAGATGATATCCGAGCAGAGCAAGACCGGCGATGCTCGCCGGAGCAAAAACCTCAACGGGCTTGAACATGACCAGCACGGCCAAACCAATCCTGACCGCAATTTCAAATGGTGTCAGGCGTTTGCGATCGAACGCTGCCAGGGCGCTGGCAAGCAGGAATAGAGCCAGGATCACCCGTGCCAGCAACAGGATCAACCAGTCCCAATGTACGGTGCCATCATATCCTTCAAGATAGGCAAAACTACCAGACGCCGGGTCGATGACGGCTTTGTCGATCAATAACATTTCGGGATATATTGCAAAAACGAATGGGATCACGAACATCACAATCCCTGATTTTACTGCTGAAAATCCGGTGCTCATCGGATCCGCCTTGGTGATTGTCGACGCGGCAAAAGCAGCAAGCGCGACGGGTGGCGTGATTGCCGAGGCGACTGCAAAGTAAAAGATGAACAAATGCGCTGTGAAGATTGCAATTTCCAGACCTACCAGCATCGGACCCATCAATAGGGCGACGTTGATATATGCCGGCACCGCAGGCATTCCCATGCCGAGAAGCACGGCAAGGAGCATGGTCAGGAACAGCGCAAATATCTGGAACCAGATAGAAGGCCCTGCAATGTCGAAGGATTTAAGGTAGCTCAGCACATCGACGGAGACAAATTTGACGACTGCTGTGAAGTTAAGGCAAACGTCAATAACAGTCACCGCTAGGAACATCAAATAGAGTGACGCGATCGTGATACCAGCATGCGAAAGACCATCAATGATCCTTTTCGGGTTCGCGCGGAAATCGCGGTCAAGGAACATCAGAAATGCCAGCAAGAAGACCGCCCACCAGCCGGCGGCACTGGCGTCACCTGTAGCGTTCTGGAACAGTTCAACCAACCACGGCATGGAAACAACATCGCAGACATCCCCGTTCATGACGACTTCAGTCCCAAGGAAAAGCGAAATCGGATGGCATCCCACCGCATCTTTGGGGATGAGCAGCAGGATCAGCACGAGAAGGACAGGCGCAAAAATCTGCGTCAGATGCAGACGATCCGCGCCGGTCAGTCGCATCTCTGCCGTCAGATCACCAACCGCCTCTATATTCTGTTTGCGCGCCTGAAAGACGATCGACAGGAACAGACAGAGGAAATACAAAAAGGCCGGAATGGCTGCTGCGATGATAATTTCGCGATAGGGCACACCGGACAACGAGGCCATCACGAAGGCTGCGACGCCCATGATCGGAGGCATGATCGCTCCACCTGAGGAGGCCGCCGCTTCGACACCCCCCGCAAATACGCGCGAAAAACCACGCTTGAGCATCATCGGAATGGTTAGAACACCCGTAGACAGCACATTGACCACCGGGCCACCAGTGATTGTGCCAAACATGGCCGAGGATACGACCGCCGCATGAGCAGGTCCGCCCCGCAGGTTGCGGGTCAGCGAGAACGCCAGCTTGATCAGCGACTGCCCGCCAGCGCATCGGCCAAACAGCGCTCCTAGTATAAGGTAGGGAAAGACCAACAGCATCAAGATGTTCAGAAAGCGACCAAGAAGTCCTGCCGAGTTATTGACAAGAGCATCGCGTACCACTGCGCGTCCACTCACCAGACTGCGCGGATCCTCACTGCTTAGGATCGTGACGAGGTATTTGTTCTGGCCTTCCGCTCCGAACACATACCAATTTATTACGGTCCCGAATGTGTAAGTCGCGATCAGGATCGATACCAGAACCAGCGGAAGGCCCCAAACCCGAACGTTGTAGATTAGGAAGGTGATGACACAACAAAAGACGATCATCGGCAGCCAGCCACCAGTGTTGTTTAGGCATTTTGGGTCATCCACAGTTTCTGGGATCGGCAAGCCCATCATCGTGGCAAGATCGATCTCAGATTGCAGCGCTTGTGCAACCAGCCGTACCCGATCACCGGTGAATTGGTCGATCAAGCAAACGGCCTCCAACTCGATCAAGTAGGAGAGCGAGATCGTCAGCGCGGCCAACACGAAGACCATATCAAGTGCCAGACCGAAGCTCTTTCGATGCACTCCATCGTTTGACCACGCGCGCCAGATTGAATGTTTGAGTGCGACAATCAGCATCATCCAGAAGAATACGATCGGATAAAACCATTCCGTGGGGAAACGGCGAATCTTAAATTGGTCCCAGGTGGTCATTGTTTTCCACGCGTCGTCCCAACCCGGTATGCTGGGCGTAACATTCAACAGGCCGATCACAACGAACAGAAGAGACAGCCAGTATAATAGTCTGCTCGAACCTTCGTTCGGTTTCTCTGTCTGCTCAGACTTGTCTGTCATAACGAAAACTTTATTGGTATTTTCTGGCGACGCAAAGACAAAGACTGGGCTGCGGAGTTGCAGCCCAGTTATTATCAAAATGGCTTATGGTTTGGCGCAGTCAGGCACGGTGTAACCGGCCTCTTCCCAGGCGCGGACCGCACCAGTGTGATATTTGATTGGGTTCAGTCCGCAAAGCCCAGACACCGCTGCATCAAGATTGCCGAAGTTAGCATAGGCTGTGAATGGCGCTTTTGCTGCAATATCATTCAGATTTTCGATGTGCGTCTTGGCCAATTCGTAGGCCAGCGCTTCGCTCATGCTGGCATTCACCATGTCGCCACCGACCACGGCCATGCCACGGAAAGTGTCGTCTTCCGAAAGCACGGTCCAGTTATCGCCAAGACCTGCTTTGACCTCGGCAACAGGGATTTCGTAGGCTGTGGAACCTGGCTTTGTCAGGAGTTTTTTGGCAGCTTTGGATTCAAATATGTCCTTCGGCATGGAATAGGCGGTCATTGCGCCCGCGGCACTTTCTTGTGTGATCCGCCCGCTTGGGAACAGTTCGGGAATAAGTGCAGCATCTGCAGTGCCGTCCACAACGGTTGCAGCTGCCTGACCCCAGTTCACGGTTACTGACTCATAGTCGGTGTCTGGCTTCAGACCAGAAAATACACGGATCAGATTGCGCGAGTTTGCCGTGGCGCCGCCGGTGGGTGGACCGTTCAGAACCCTGCGTCCGGCCAGATCATCCCAGCCCGAAATCCCTTTGGAATCATAAGCGTGAAGGTAAAAGACCCCCAGAGTATACGGGTAAAGCAGGCGAAGGTTCGCACTCAGTTCGGCGCCGGCCTCTTTGCCAATGTTTGCATAGGGTCCCGCGCCGCGCGACAGAAGGAACGGCAGAATGAATGGGCCCGAAGCAATATCGGTTCTACCTTCAGCAACGGCCAGCAAATAGTCCGTTGTGGTTTGTCCATCCTTAAGCTGGATATTTGCCACACCGCGCTCTGCTGCATATTCCATCAGAGCGGTCGGCGCCAGGTGAACAACGGTTCCTGGACCTGCTGTCTCAGCGGTCAGGTTGGCCTGAGCATAGGCTCCTGAGGCTGAGATAATAGACGCCGCAGCCAGTGCGGCAGTCGCGATTTTCTTGTACATAGTTTCCTCCCTATTTTGGCTTGCGAACCTGTATGATCCGCGACTTGTCCAGTGCATACATCACCGACCCGCCCGGCCATGGTGATACGGAATGACTGAAATATTTTTGCCGATTTCGATCCTCATCAGATCTTCTGTGACCAGCACAGTTCCGTCGTATTCTTCTGCCAACTCAGCCATCACCGCACCGATAGGCATCGGATCCGGCGGCAAAAGCACAAGGTGAGTCAGCATGGCGAGTTTGGGCTTGGTCTGGGCAAAGACCCGGCCGACATCTTGTGGTGTCGAATGGTGGTTGATGGCGGTTCTGACACCCGGATAATTCGCGAGCGATTCAGGCGATGCAGCGGCCACCTCGTGAACGAAGACATCAGCGTCCTGCGCGTTAGCGATCAGGTTCTCATTGTAGCGTGTATCATGACTATGCACGAAGACATGACCACAATATTCCACGCGGAAGGCATAGGCCGAACGGATGAATTCCCCATGATCGACCTCAATCGCTGTGATCTTTAGACCGCCCTTGTCATAAACCGTTCCCTGTTCGTAAACATGCGGGATAATCCGCATGTGCTCCGGGTCGATTTCTTTGTCCGACACCCGAATGTCACGATCTGGTTTGGTGGCGCGCCAGAGACCAGCAGCGATGTCTTCGACCCCAGGCGGGCCAAAAAGCTGAAGAGGTGCGCCCCGGTTTGAAAAGGGTTGCTGAATTGTACCTGTCATCACCAGGTCAAGCAGTCCAGAATAATGGTCTGAGTGGTGATGAGATAAAATCACGGTATCTATATATCCGATCGGAAATCCTGCCTGTGCCATCCTCACGACAGTACCGCGGCCACAATCAATTAAAACACGCTTATCCCCGGCTTCGATCAGGGTCGATGTGCCGAAGGCATTTATGTCTGGGTTTGGAATCCCCGTTCCAAGCAAAGTGATTTTCAGTGATTGTTCTTCAGTATTCAATCTTGGATCTCCTATCGTGCTAACATATTGGATAATTTTAGCCATGCTGTAAAATTCTGATTTACACCCTGGATATTTACTTTATCTATACCTCATGGATCCTAAATTCCTTACCCAACTCGCTGTAATCGTCGAGCTTGGATCGGTGACTAAAGCCGCCCAAAAGCTGAACGTAACCCAGCCTACCTTGTCGCGTTCGATTAAAGTCATTGAGGACCGCGTAGGTGGTGCAGTGCTGGTTCGGGGGCGATACGGCGTCGCTCCAACCGAAATCGGTGAGCGGTTGGCGGAGGAAGGCCGCGCCATCCTGCGCCGCTCTGATCGGGCACGAAATGCAATTCAGGAATTCATGCACGGGCTGACCGGCGAAATACGGGTGGGTGTCGGGCCGATGATCGCCGCAACCATCATGGGTGATTTTTTCTCCAGTACTATCAAAACACCGCCCAGTTATAGCTTGAAGATTCACTGCGACGTCGCCTCTCGTTTGACGCTGCGTTTAAAAGAAGACCAGCTTGATATTGCGATTGCACCCTATGATCTGAACATGCCGGAAGATGAACTCCACCGTGAAAAACTGTTCAGTGACAAACTAGCCATATTTGTTGGAAAAGATGACCCTTTAGCTGGGAAATCTGCGGTTCCACCGAAAATGCTGGCTAGCTATCAATGGGTCACGGTGGGCGAAATCTCGGGGTTGTTTGATCTTAATCGTGAGACATTGGACTGGCTTGGATTGTCGGAAGTCACACCCTTGATTGAAAACACTGGTGAAGTCACCATGACATTCCGGATGCTTGAAAAAACGAGAGCCTGCAGCATGTTACCTTTCCGAATGCTCGGCACTCACCAAAAACGTTTCCGGATTGCGCCGGTTGATCTGGATGTTGACCTCCCGACCCGAAACATTGGATTTTGGACCACCGCAGCGGCAAGAAACCGGTTAGAAGTTATAGATTTCTTTGATAGACTCCAAACATACCTATCGGAAATTGGGCTGATTTAATTCAGATTCAATCAAGCTTTTAATACCAAAGGCTCTCTCAGACTAACTAGCCTAAACATCCAGCCCTCCTTGCTCTTTCCACTGGACTTATTTTGCTCCGCAAGCCTGTGTGTATCTGTGCCCGAAGAGTGTCGGGCTCTGCTCGGTACGATATGATTGTACGGAGTGGAGTATGAGAAGAGATTTGGATGGATTGGCAGCTGCCTCGCGCGAGGCGCTGATGGCAGAGTGGCGAGAGGTCGTGGGCCGCCCTCCTCCAAAGCACTTAAGCAAACCCCTGATGGTGCAGATTTTGAGCCACGCCTAT
>Ga0213866_10001215_pt1 | contig 19443 bp, 7 predicted proteins | sample PICome_11_FD_160079 | JGI IMG/M metagenome (GOLD analysis project Ga0213866, IMG submission 160079) | Coastal seawater microbial communities near Pivers Island, North Carolina, United States - PICO284 | ecosystem: Environmental > Aquatic > Marine > Coastal | place: USA: North Carolina...
AGGTACTGGCACTGGCACTGGTACTGGAACAGGCACTGGTGTTGGAACAGGTACTGGTACTGGTGTTGGAACTGGGGGTGGACTAGATGGTACTATTGGTGGTGTTACTGGGGGTGGTACTCCAGTCAATCCAAATATAACCAATCAACTGGGTGCAACTGCTCCAGGCTTAACGTATAATCAGAAGAGAGGTCTATCACCATCTGATCAAGCCGCTTTAATTGGTTTAGGTGGTACTGTATCTATCTTTCCCACTGTCATACAGAAGTTACTTGGAGACTTAGACTTTCATCTAGCAAGTAATATTGGTCAAGATTTAACAGGTAAGTTATGTGGTGCTTATAGTGATGTGCTAGAAGACTTAACAAAAGCCTTTGCTGTTGTCAAGACTGGTAAGGCATTATTAAGTCAAGTCGAGAATCTACTAGAGAAAGATGTTAAGAAGTTAGCAGAGAGTGTAAAGCAGAAAGGTATACTAGCAACACTATTGGATATACTTAAAAAGGTCATTGAAGAAGCAGTGAATGCCGCTAGAAAGGCAGCCACAGCCGCTATTACTGCTGTGCTTGGTGCTGTATATGGAGCCGCTAAAGCATCTATGGCTGTCATGAAGAAGGCAGGTAAGATACTACAAGACATACAGAACTATATGCAAAGTGCTACTGTAGCGAGTATGATAGAAGATATGGAGAAGTTAGTTGCTGAGTTAGCCTCTTCATTTGAGAGACTTACTCCTGAGAACATTGCTAATCTATTGTTTAGATTATGTCAAATGGCTCGTGATCTACAGATGATATTAATGGCGCCTGCAATTAAGATGCAAAGATTTGCGGGTAGTTTGTTTAGTGAGAGTGCTGTACTGAAAAGCGAGAATGCAAGAAACACACAGAAAGCAGTTAAGTATGGTGCTTTACGAGTGAGTGATGACGATAGAAAGGCAAAGAAAGACAAGATTATTGCCAAGCAACAGTCAGCACCCCCATCGAATAGAGAAGCAGATTACCTTACAAACGAGGGTATTACACAAGAAGAGATGTCACATATACTGACACTCAGCGGTAATCCAGAAGCAACCTTTTTAACACCACAGATAACCTTCTCTTCTAAGGTAATATCTAATAAAGAGTTTCAGAATCTAAGTGATAAGCTATTAGCCCGAGTCATAAGGATACAGAAGCAGACTGGATATAGCTATGAGATTATCTCTGGTAGAACAAAGAAGAGTGGTAATCCAAAGCGTATGGGTGCTGTTGGTAAGACAATACACAATACTGGATATGCGGTTGATATTAAGGTAACAGAAGCACAAAGAGACGACACTATTGTAGCCGCTAGTAGAGCAGGCATTACTGGTATTGGTGTATATAAGAATCATATACATCTTGATACGAGTGCCAGACGATCATGGGTATCTGGATATAGTGGACAAGCACTTGTGGATATAAAAGAGATTACAGAAAAGCATGATATAGATGGCTTTAGAAAGAAACGCTCGTAATAACGCATAAATATATAACGGCAGTATAGGAATCAGGTATGGCAATTAGGACACCAAGAACTAAAACAAGAGAATTCTTTTCAGACTTTGGATCAAACTTAGAGAAGATCCCAGGTCGATCTGATCTTGCACGAAAGGTTAATGAAGCCGCTGTAAAAGAAAGTGTAAAGAATCTTGTGTTGACAGATCGTGGAGAACGACTCATGCAACCAGAGATTGGATGTGATATACGAGGGTCTTTATTTGAACTTGCTACGCCTAACACTATACTCATACTCAAAGAGAATATACGAACAACACTGAGAACATATGAGCCTCGTATTATAGTAAAAGATGTACTTGTACAGGGCAATGTAGATCGAAACGAAATTGCCGTTGAGATTATATTCAGTGTAATAAATAGTAACAGAGACTCATCAATTACAATCGATCTTAGTAGGGTAAGATAATGACAGATATATCACCGGCAACAAATCTTGACTTTGATGCCATAAAAGAAGAACTCAAGACGTTTCTAAAGAATCAAGATCAGTTTAAAGATTATGATTATGATGGGGCGAACATGAGTGTACTATTAGATGTGCTATCATATAACACATTCTTTAATAGCTATTACTATAATGTTGCTATTAGTGAAATGTTTCTTGATAGTGCTACACAGCGTAATAGTGTTATTTCTCATGCAAAGGAACTTAACTATTTGCCTACTTCAAGACGTAGTGCAAGTGCTAAAGCAACTGTTAGTATATCATATCCTGGGCGTGATAGCAACTACTTTCCACTACCAAAGGGATTGCCATTAATTGGTCGATGTGGTAATAAGACATATAACCTTCTTACAGATAGAGCATATAATGCTGTACGAGACCCCAATAACAATAGTCTGTATACTGTAGATGTTGATGTATATGAAGGTCGTACTATTAAAGAAACAATTACTATTAATGATACTGTTCTAGCAAACCCTAATATAGACACAAGAAGTCTTGAACTCACTGTGAATGGTGCTGAGTATACTTATCGCTCTGATGTAACTGGCGTAACACAAGCAGATAAGGTATTCTATTTACAGCCAGAGAACGATGGTAAGTATTCTGTACAATTCGGAAAAGATAGATTTGGTAAACAGCCAACGATCACTGACTCTATTATAGCAGAGTATAGAATCACTTCAGGCGCCGATGCCAACGGCATCGAATCATTGACTTTGGGCGCTTTTGGCGGCGCAAGTTCAATAGAAGTATCAGTGCATTCACCATCTTCGGGCGGAAGAGATGCAGAAGACATTGAATCAATTCGAGCGTTTGCACCAAAGGCGACTCAAGTACAAGAAAGAGCAATTACAAGAAAAGACTATGAGACTCTACTGCGTTCTCGTTTTCCTAACATTCAGGCGATATCAGTATATGGTGGTGATGAGATTTATCCACCACAGTTTGGTAAGGTCATTATCTCTGTTGACGTAGTTGGTGGTGAGGGTGTTGCTGACTATGAGATTGCTAACTTTAAACGCTATCTATCTGATAAGACTCCACTGACAATTGAGCCTATCTTTTTAACTGCGAAGTTTATGTTTGTAGATACAAATGTGAACATTACATATGATCCACAGTTAACAAGTAAGTCGCCAGGTCAAATACAAAGTGAAATTGATCTTGCGATTATAGAATATCAGAATAAGAATTTAAATGACTTTAATAAGACAGTAAGACAATCAAGACTAGCGGCATATCTAGATTCTATTGATCCTTCGATTGTATCTACTGATATCTTTACTCAGCCCATTATTGAGTATGTGCCTGATCTAGATGTTACCAAGTCTCCGGCATTCTCGTTTGAAGCAAAACTAGTTCAACCATATCCATTTGATGAAGACAATGGCTTTGATACATTCCAACCTGCTGTAACAAGTACACCATTTGTTATTGAGAATGAAGTCGTGACTTGTAAAGATGATGGTCGAGGCAATATGATGCTTGCTGTTGCTGATGGTAATACTGAGAGAGTGTTTAAGCCTATTGTTGGTACGATTGATTATCTAACTGGTGACATTAAACTGATTGATTTAACAGTTAGTTCGTTCTCAGGTAAAGCAATTAAGTTCACGGCAAACACAGTAAATAAAGATATCAAGCCACCAAAAGATCGTATCATTGTGATTCGTGGTGAAGATGTAACAGTCACAGTAACTCCATTGGAATCATAATATGCCCGTTGAAGTAAGAGATAATATCTATTCTGACATAGCGAGCCAGTTTCCGGCTGTCTATCGTGAGCATAACGATGTCTTCGTTGAATTTATCGAGTCTTATTATAAGCATCTTGATGAAAAGATTGATCGTGATGTTCCCAAAATAGGTGACATTGATAGAACTCTTACTAGCTTTCTTGTCTATTATAAGAAGAAGTATCTTTCGGGATTGCCATTCGAGCCTACTGTAGATGTTCGTTTTATTCTAAAACACATTAAAGACTTCTATGTAAGAAAAGGTACAGAAGAAAGTTTACAACTATTGTTCCGTATGTTCTTTAATGAGAACATTGAAATTCAATATCCATCTACTAACATCCTTAGACCAAGTGACTCACTATGGGGCGGTGAAGAGTTTCTTGAGATGAAGCCAGTCTTTGATGTTGGTGGATATCCTATACAACGTGGTAATACAATTCGTGGTGATCTATCATCTGCTTCTGCGTTTGTTGACGATATTGTATTTGTTAACATTGGTGGTGCTGTCACCCCCATTGTCTATATGTCTAATCTTAAAGGTAAGTTTACTGTAAATGATTCACTTGAGGTTATCTCTGCTGATAATCAAAATGTAGAAACAATTAAGAACGCAGGTAAACTTATTAATGGTTCAATATCAAGTATTGATGTATCTAATGCAAATCGATTACCTTCAAATAGAGTTGGTGATAAAGTTCAGTTAGCATCAAGAAAAAATGGTATTGGTGCAACAGGTACAATTGCGGCAGTGAGTGCAGAGTCTATTGGTAGTATTGACTACGAAATTGTAGACGGTGGATTTGGATATATCAAACCTGGGACACTACAGTTTAGTCTCACTGACGAATACTACAATGACATTGCTGTAAGTAATAGAGTGATTGTGTTACATGATGATCAAGTGTTAGATATTAAGGGTGGAGATACAATCATCTTTCCGGGTTCTACAGTTGACCATGATAACAGAGTAGAGAATGATGTTCACTACAGTGTGACTGGTGCGGCACGAGTTGTTGACTACAGACACCCTCTTCTTTTCATTGAAACAAGGTCTCTTAGAGATGATGTGTTTGATTATCTTACTGACACATACACGAATCCAAATGGAGATGTTCGCAATGTGCTGTATGATAATTATTTTAATGCTCTTGCTAAGTTTAATAATCAAGCCGCATCTAGAGTATTTTCTGTTCCACCAGAAAAGTCAGATCAAGTTAAAGAGATTTATAACAAACTAATAGACGATGATGGTAATATATTAGGTAGCTTTACTGGCAATAATCAAGATGGTGACTTGTCACAAACATCAGTGAAGGTAAATGATGTTGACTTCGAGTTTATCTTTAAGTTTCTTCAGAGTGTGAACAATGGTATTCAAGATGCTGAACTCATCAATAATGTAGAAGCGATTAACTTAGCAATCAAGAGTGGTGGAGATATTCCAAACTTGAATGCTACGGGCGTTGTAAACAACACTCTTCTTCAAACCGAAACTCCTGATCGTATGCCAACAGTTGCTCCAGTTCCCGCAGGACCAGGTGGAAATATAGCCGCTAACAATACACAAGGACTTAGTGGTTTCATGAATCTGTCTTTGGGCGATCTTAAAGATGGACAATTCTATACGATTGTTCACCCAGGAACCACTCTTACAGATGATGACTGGAAATTAATTGGTGCAGAAAAGGGTATGATTGGTACTGATTTTAAATTTGTTGCCGCAGACTTACATCTCGTAACAATTGAAGGTCAATCGCCTGTTAGTGTAACGCCAACAACACTTGCAAGACATGATGCAATTTTTGCTAATCATAAGCAGGTTCTTGCGAGACTATATCGTTGGCTAACATTTAACGAAATTATACCACAGCTAACGATTGGCGCATCTCTTGAGACTCCACCATTATATCCCGATACAGTTTCAGCAGAGTTCCCTGCTAATGATCCAGATACTGGGCTTGCTCTTGCTGATGGTTTGGCTCATCCAAGAAGAAGAACTCCAAACTATGAGCAATATGATGCATATCACATTCCTCTTGCTCCAACGAATTATGTGTCAGAGGGATTTTCTACATCTATTAAATGTAACTTGGTTACTGGCAAAGAGTATGTTTTGTTTAGTCTTGGTACTACTTCATATGCTGAGTGGGTTAGTCTAGGATTACCACTAGACACAGATGCATCCTTGAGAGTAAATGCTCTTGCTTCTCTGACTCCATCAAGTAACCTAACTCCAAGAAGAACATATTTTATTCATGATCTTGGGGAGATGGGTGCCGTTGATTGGGGCAAACTTGGATGGAGTGGTGCTGATAGCGATTCACTTCCTCAAGTTGGAGATAGGTTTACTGCCGCTTACCCTGTTCCAGAAATGCCCACATTCTCAAAGCAGTTTGACGGTGTGGATGTTTTTGGTACTGTTAGACCAAGCGATTCAAGTCTTAATCATTCGATAAACATTACTAATCATGGATTTGTGACTCAAGATAAAGTTACTTTCACAAAAGGCACTGGTCAAGTTGGTCTTATTGGTGGAGTTCAGACTTTAGATAACGGAGTATATTTCGTTAAAAAATTGGATGACAATCATATTCAACTTTATACTTCTTATGAACTATTTGCCGGCGATCTTGTTGAGTTTCAAGATGAAAATGTTTTGTCAACTGGTCACACACTAGCAAAAACATTTGGAACTCCTGTAGTAGTTGATCCTCATGCATTACTTCAGCATGAGAAAAAGTTTACTGCACTTGAGCCAACAGCAGAGATAACTGGAACTGGTATCGTATTAGATCATCTAAAAGTAAACGATGTAAATGCATCATCGATAACATATCTCACTACAGATGAGAATAATCAGATCGTATCAGAAACTACCAACATTAAACTTGGTACATATAATATGGAAGGTATGATGACAGATCCTGTAATAACAGGATCGCAAGAAAGAGACAGACTGCCATCTACCGGTCTAGGTAATAATGTTTCGTTTATTGGTTTGATTAACGGAAAGCCAGATCAGCCTGTTAGATGTATGAACATTGGAGCGTTTAACGACAGTTCTTCGTTTGAAATTAATAAAGTAGATAATGAAGAAACAGTTACTATTATCACTGACTTACTTTCTGATGTTGCATTGGATACGATTTCTATTCAAGACATAAGTGGTTCAGATATATTCAGGGATGGTATATACGATCTATCTGGTCCGACTCTAGAAACTGCCAACACTGAATATCGAGATGCATTTAATAAAGTTACTTTTACTTTAGGAAGTATAGCTGAGTTAACAGAAGATAGACCAGGAACAGATTATGAAAACGATGTTGGTGTTCGTGTCATAAATGATGTAATTGCAAGATTTAACAAACAAGATTATATTGTTAATTTTGACTCATCTGATTTCACATTAAGCACTGGTGAAATAGTAACGCAAGAGAGAATCTTAGAATCAACAGATGTGGATTACAATCTTCAATATACGCCTGAGCAGATTTCCACAATACCTGCTAGTTCTCCTACTGCTAACCCCCAGATTACTTACTCAACAAGTGAAACAACTTTTGAATTGGTAGATGAAACATATGAAGTTAGGGCGCAGTTTATAAAAAGAGAAGAAGAAGATTTTTACTTCAGGCACATGAGTTTCTACGAGTTTGATCAAACTATACCAGTGAACATCAGAGCAAAAGATAGAAATATTACAGTACTTAAAAGAGATACAAATTCTCTTCCTATGGGAGCAAATGCTAATATCATAGGGCCAGCCTTCTATGATACTGGACAGATTACTGAAGTGTCTGTAAGTCACACAGGATACAAGTTCGAAGATGGTGAAGTTGTTGACATAATAAACACAATGCCAGACAGTCCTAGATTTGAAAAGATTGTTGGTACTGCACAAGTGAGAGTATTGGGTCAAGGTAACACTTTGGGTAGATGGAAGAGTAGAACCTCTTTTGCTAGTGACATGAGTGCTAGAATTGCAGACAATGATTATTATCAAGAATACTCTTATGATATATCTTCTATGATTGATCCAGAAGTTTACGGACCTTTGGTTAAAGATGTTGTTGGTGTTTCTGGTACAAAAATGTTTAGTACGCCTTTGATAAATAGTGATAACGTATTAGAATCTAATGTTGATTCTGTAGTGACTAGATTCGAGATTAAGAAAGATATTCTAAAATCAGAGTCTACTTTTGTTGGTACAGATGGTCAGGTAAACACTGTTGATAACGCTATTGAGAATAGAGATTTGATTTTGGATGGTCCTACTGTTAATGATGATTCAGATCAGGATAATGATGAAAGATATATTGCAGTTACTGTTGAGAAGGTTCAGGAATAATGTCTAAAATTTTAAAAATAAAATCAGATGGTGATCCTTACCCAGCCAATGCTGGCGGTGTTTCGAGAGTGGGTAATGTCATTAGCGTTTCAGTACCAGTAAACGATAATAGACTTAGAAAGTTTGCTCGTGATATTGGAGACGATCCTAATGCTGATATGGCTAGAGACAAAGAAATAGAAGACCAAGATCACATTTTTCAATTTAGGTACAGAGCAGGACAAAGAAATATTGGGGCTTCAAATCCACAGAGTGTTTATTCTGATGATGGTGCTATAGGGGTGACTGTAAATGGTGTTCCAATATATCCACCCGGAGTAAACTATAGTCCGAGAAGTGGTAATGTTGCGGCGGCGGGTTTACGATTTGATGCTGTATATTCAGAAAACAGTGCATTAGACCAGGCTGGCGGTAGACCAGAGGGTGAAAATAATGAGTATAGATATAGAAGTAGTTCGTTCTATACTAAGGGATTCGGAACACCATTAGAACCCAACAATAGATTTAAAACATCCAGTTCTTATTTTAATGACAGTAGCTTTAGTTCCGACTATTTACGACATGATGAGTCTTCGTCAAATGGTCTGCCACCGGGACATTCTAAAATAGTTGGTTGGGCTTTTGATGGACATCCAATTTATGGACCCTATGGATTTACAAATCCATCTGCTCCAGATGAGGCAAGTGGTGTTAAAGTTATGTCTAGTGGTTATGCTCTAAAAGATGACGAAGTTTTAGATTTGATAACTGGAAGACCAGACACATTCTCTGCTCCCAAAGGAACATATACTATAGATTATTTTTATAATCCCGATATAGGCGCAGACTTAGATTCATTTAATGGAAGATACTGCATTACTCCAGAGTTTCAGAGTGGAACATATGCTTACTTTTTAACATTTAGCGACAACAATCTTACAACTCCTGCTTATCCATACATAATAGGAGAATTCACTAAAGAGCAACGTACTTTAGTTTAACATAGAGAAAAGAAATGGCAAAGATAATTACAGAAAATTTTAAAGTTGAAACTACTGATCGTCTATTCGATGGATTGTCTACGGATAACTTTTACGTTATGGCTAGTCAGTCTCTTGATGGACTTGAGTTTGAGGGTGAGCCAGGAATTAATAACACACAGCTTGAGAAAAGAGATTTTCAGCGAAAGGTTATATTTGGAAACAAAGTAACAAAAGCTAATGCTAGATATATGTTTCTAGAAAATCCATATCAAAGCGGAAGGGTTTACGATGAGTATGACGACACCAAAGACACAGAATCTTTAAATATGGTGGTTACTGTACAAGAAGATGGTAGTGACAACTTTCTTGTACTGAAATGTATAGACAATAATAATGGCGCAATATCTTATGAAGTGCCCGGTGCTGTAGACGATACTGTCTATAGCAAAGTTACAACTCAAGACGGATACGTCTGGCAGTATATGTTTACTGTAGAGAAAGCAGAAATCACCCAATACAAAACTGGAAGCCACTTACCACTACCGACATATCAGGGCGTTGATGGTCTGGCTTACGGTGATCCAGAAGTTGCAAAGAAAGCGCAAGAAGATATATCTAATATTAAAATAGTATCAACATATGAAGGTCAGTTTAGTCAGTATCTATTTGGTGATGCAACCTCTTCTGCTAACACATCTTCTGTTCAATCTATATCTTCTATTGATTCTGCTACTCCTGGTATAAAAAGAATTGTAGTGACCACTACACCTAAAACTGGTAGAGCCTTGTATAGTGTTGATGGCGCATATAAGAATATGTACTTACGTCACAACTCATCTGGGTCTTTGTATGATGTTGTTGATTCTGTAACAACAATAGGTAGTAATCAGATAACACTTTTTGTTAGAGTCCCTGCTGACTCTACCGATAGCTTTGTTCCAGTTGAGGGACCCGTAGAGTGTCAGTTAGTTATTAAAATCAATGTGTCACCAAGTAAATTAGGATTTTACCAAGAAGAGGGTGTAAGTAATAGCAGAAAGAAAGATTTTCGTGCTAAAGCGTATGGAGTTCTTGATGAGACTGGAACATTAAAACGAGTTGCGTTTGAGACAAGAGGAAGACATTACAAGTTTGCCACTGCTGAAGTAGTTTATCCACCACTTTTGAAAGGTTCGCAATCTGTTAGTGATAATCCAACAGTTCTTAGAGCAATTGTTTCGCCTAAAGGTGGACATGGTTCAGACCCAATTTCTGAACTAGCAATGAGTAGATTAGCTGTAGTAACTAACTTTGATGGAGCAAACGAATTTGTTCCAGATGTTAACACATATAGTATTGTTGGTCTACTCAAAAACCCAACAATACAAGATTCTAATGGCGTTTCTACCATACCAACAAACCCGACACTAGGGCACTCTTTCGACAACAGGGCAATTATTAGATTGCCAGGTAACGAGTTAAAATTACCACTCGATTCTGATGGTAGAAGTGATGAACTTAATCAGGGTGGAAAGATAAATCAGTATATAGAGCAGTATATCAAGACGATAGATATACAAGCGGCTCAAGATGGAGTGAGTTATACTATTGTAGATCCTGGCAACATGACCACAACCGATGATTGGGCATCATTCCAAACTGAAGGGGTCTTGGGTGGAGAAGTAGGAACAGTATTTACAATGCAAAATAAGAGTCAGTTAGATGGTAGTAGAACAGCAAAAGTCGCATTTGCAACAATTAGAGAAGATGTTTTGGCTAACGACTATGATTACTCTTTAGATATCATAACTGCTAGAATACATGAGTTAAAATATGTAGAGTTTGACGGCGAAGGTAATTCAGTAGACAAAACTGAGATATATGTAGTTGATTATTATGGAGACTTCCAACACAAAATTCAGAAGGGCATATTCTATATTAAAGACAGCCTTTCGTCTTCAGTCAGTATAAATAATGAGATAGTAGACGAAATTGTATATGGAGAATACGAAGTATATAGTGGTGAACTTTTACACTTTATAGACTTTGCACCTATTACTAGAGAACCAGATAAGAGTGAAAAAATAAAGTTCACGTTTGATTTTTAAGGAAAAGAGAATATAACACATGGGTATCAACAAAAACTTAAATGTAGATCCGTATTATGATGACTTTAATGAAGAGAAGCAGTTTAACCGTATTCTCTTTAAGCCATCTAAAGCCGTACAAGCTAGAGAGTTAACTCAGCTTCAAACTATTTTGCAAAAGCAGGTAGAAAGATTTGGGTCTAATGTGTATAAAGAAGGCACTATCATTAGTGGTGTTAACCTTACCACTCGTGACGATCTTTTCTATGTTAAAGTGAAAGATCAGCCAGGGTTTACTAACCCAGCACTCTATAACGAAGTCATCGCTGATGATGGCACTGCTACAAGATTTGTTTTGAGAGGGCAAGACTCTGGATTGCTTGCGGAAATCGTTAAAGGTCTTCCTGGCTTTGAAACATCTTTACCAAACCTTAAAACTTTTTATATTACATACTTGAATACTACAAACGATGGAACTAGAGATGTAAAGCAGTTTGGACCCGGTGAACTCGTTGAACTATTAGACCGTGATTTAGCACCAATTATAGATTCAAATGGTGACGCCATTGCATTTACTACAGCATCTGATTCTCAAGATCAAGTAGGTAGAGCATATGGTATCTCTTGTGAAGAAGGGGTGATTTTCCAAAGAGGTCACTTCATTTATGTTGAAAGACAACTTATCATTGTAACTAGGTATAGTAACATACCCGGTCAAGATGGTCTAGACCCAGAAGACCCAGATAAAATAAATCCAGTTTCAGTTGGTTTTGACATTAAAGAAAACATAGTCAACTCAAACTTAGATAATAGTCTATTAGATAATGCCAATGGATTTAACAACTATCAAGCACCTGGTGCTGATAGATTACAACTTATTCCTACTCTAGCTTCTTACAATACTTCATCAGAGCCAACAGACTTCTTTGCGTTAATAAGATATGTTGATGGCAAAACTATTAGACTTCGTGATAGAACAGAACTTAATGTTTTAGGAGAAGAATTAGCAAGAAGAACTTACGATGAATCTGGTCACTATGTTCTTAGTGGTTATAAGGCTTCACTAGAAAACGACAATGCTGTACCCAAAGTAGTTATTAGCCCCGGTAAAGCATATATCTATGGTAAAGAAGTTAGAAATATACAGACCAAGAAACTCGAAATTCCACCATTAACTGCAAAACAAGTAAAAGAAAATGAACTTACTACTGTCCAGTATGATCAACATTACGAGTTTGATTTAAGTAGTGACACTCAATCAGAAGCAGGTGACTGGCCCACAACAGTAGCTTTTGATATATCTGGTGGAGTAGATAACACACTAACTCAGTATAAACTTGTTGGTCAAACTGCGAGCCCTGATAATAATCAAATAATCGGAACTTGTAATATCAGCAATATTGGTGATGGTAAAGTATTTGTCTTCAATGTTAAGAAGAAAGATGGTATGGAAGCGATTTCCCCATCTCATATCGCTCCACCCGATTATGTGCAGGGCACTGCAACCACAACTGGTTGTCTGCCATTAAAATATGTTTCTGACAGTGACGAGATTGGTAACAAACGCTATCTTGGATTACAGAATCAACCAGATGGTGTTATGATTTTTGATACTGGAAAACTCAGTGTAGACAGTATAGAATCTGTTAATGTTGTTAGAAGAGAAAGAATAGAAGGCAAGCAATTAGGTGCTGATGGTGCTGATGCTCGTACAACAAATATACCCACTACTGGTACAACAACTAATCCACACGTTCCTCAGAAGTCTAGTGATGTTGTTGGTATTACAACAACTGGTACTCCTGCGAAAACGAGAATTGTTAAACCAACAACTGTAGATCAGTTGCCTGATGCAAATTCACTGGGTAGAAGTGACGGTATATCTGTAGAGTTTGGTGCTAGTACTGGAGTTTCAGCAACACAAACATTTGATTACATTTATTATAACAAAAGATATATGAATGTTTCTCCAGATACATTGACATCAAGCACTGGATATATTAAAACAACATACTCGCCCGCTACTAAAACAGCAGATTTGGGTGTTCCAAATGTCATCAAAGTGTTAAGAATTCTTACAGATGATGGTAGCGGAAATTTAACAGATGTCACCAAAAAATTTAGACTGATCAATAACCAAAAAGATAGTTTTTATGATTTGTCTTATATTCAGTTGAAGCAGGGCGAATCCCAGTTAACGATAAATCAGTTGATCGTTGAAATCAGATATCTAAGCAGAACTTATTCTGGTGGCTATTTGGTTGCTAATAGTTACTCTAGCATTACTGCTCAAGACAAGGCACTAATTAACAGATACACTGCTAAAAATGTTAGAACATATGATGTGTTGAACTGTTTTGATTTACGACCATATGCTAAAATGAAAGTCGATAGTGTCACTAACTTGCTTAGTGAAGCAAAACAAGTTAATGCTGATGTAGACTTAACAGATCCTGCACAATCATACTTAAATCAAGTAGGTGTAGATCATCCGGCAGATATTATTAGATACGCAGATTTTGCTAATGGATTTACAATCAACAGCAAACAGTCTTACTTTTTAGCAAGACTAGATACTGTTGTTTTAGATGAATATGGTAATATGAATATAGTTACTGGTGTTGAATCAGAAACTCCAGTGCCACCACCTTTGGGTAAAGAATACAAACTTGCAGATGTTATTGTTCCTAGTAGCACAACTGAGATTACTGGTAAAAATGGTATTAAGTTGAAGGGAGTAACTCAAAGAAATTATACAATGAGTGACATTAGTGCAATAGAAACAAAACTAAACAATCTTACTAATTTAGTTACTTTGAGTCTAGCAGAACAAGATGCTAAGAATATGCTGATAACTGGTGCTGATGGAGTCGATAGATTTAAGAATGGTATTCTAGCTGATGCATTTAAAGACCTTGGTGGTGCTGATCTTAGCGATCCACAATTCAGCGCAAGTATTAATAAAACAAGAGGTGTGGCAACTCCTAAATTAAGACAGTTCCCAGTAGACTTAAAAATTGATATGTCTTCTGCAGGAACGGTAAATGTTTCCGATAAAAGCAATGAGTTTGTTTTTGAAAACTTCACCACCTTACAACCAGAAAAAACTGTAGAGTTTATAAATCAGCCCTTTGCTACAGATTTCAGAAGCTGTGTGTCTAACTACTATAGCTATCAAGGCGTAGCGGATATATATCCTAAGTTCGATGTTGGATACGATGTTACTCAAAATCCAGATATAAACTTTGAAGTAGATTTCGCTACTCCTCTATTAGACCTAGTAGATAATATTCAACAACTCATTCCTTTGACCACAGAGGGTGAGATTACTGAAGTCTTCAATGGAAGAACTTGGGAGCGCCTTGCATGGCCCGACTTCCCACAAAGAGAAACGTGGATGACTAGAGTTGATAACTTCACTGAAATGCAAGATATCACTAGTTTGGTTAGTTCTGAATCGAGTACAACAGAAGTAGTAGGAAATTTTGTTACTGATATAAGTATGAAGCCGTTTGTTAGATCACAGAATGTTCAAATTCTGGTTGGTGGATTAAGACCAAACACTAGACACTACTTCTACTTTGATGAGAAAGATGTAGGCGATCATGTTGGTCCTATTTATGATGTGCAGAATATGCTAATACCAGACACGCTAACAAGATCGAAGCAGTTGGCTTACTTCGCTAATCTCGGTACAAAAGGTAGAGCAGTATATTCTGATGCTAATGGTAGACTGGTTGCTCAGTTTAGAATACCTAAAAACACATTCTATACAGGCGAAAACTTATTAGAAATTAGTGATGTTGATCAATATAATTCTATAGAGTCTGCTGGCGCATCTTATGCTAAAGCTACTCACAGAGGATATTCGTTTGGAATTGAAAAGTCTGAACTTAATGCAACAACTAGAACTGTAGACTTTGACACTCAAACTGATACTGTAGTTCTTAGAGAGTTCCAGAGACTAAGAAGAGATCCTATTGCTCAGACATTTAGAACATCTTCTGCTATGGTTAAAGAAGCGTCTTACATCTATGTAAGCGATCTTCAAATTAACTTTAAGAGCAAAAGTAACACGGCAGGTGTTACTGTTCAGTTAAGAGAAACTCAGAATGGATTGCCTACAAAAAATGTTTTACCTGGCGCTACTGTCACATTAAGACCATCTCAGGTTAATGTAAGCGATGATGGTAGAACTCCAACTAGATTCATTTTTGATGATCCAATAAAACTAAAAGCAGACGAAGAATATTGTTTTGTGGTCATACCCGAAGGTAATTCACCAGACTACTTAGTTTGGACATCTAAAGTTGGTAACACGAGTAAGTCGAAAGGTACTTTTTCTACTCAAGTTGCTGTTACTAACGACTGGGGTGATGGTGTTCTATTTACATCTACTAACGACAGTGCTTGGAAGTCATATCAAGACGAAGACATTAAGTTTACCTTGAGTAGACTAGAGTTTAAAACTTCTGGGTCTGTAGACTTAGTGCCAAATGATTTAGAATTCTTAGACATCAGACTTAATAGAGCAGTAACTCCAGAAAATGAATCAAACCCAAGTATCGTAGATATTGTTGACTTTACTCCAGGTGAAATTGTTTATTCTAGTGCGGCGACAACCACAGATGGAACTCTTATTCCAGATGTACCAGTTTCAATGGATTTGTCTGGTAGTACTTCTGCACCAAATCTTTTGAGAATAAGAACAACTGAACTTACCGACTATGGAGTTGCCTTCCAAGTTGGAGATAGTGTATTACTTGAGTTGGGCGTGCAAAAAACTATTGCGACAATAGAAAGCAGTAGGCTTGATGGAGAGTTCACAGAGTATACGATAACTGGAGCATTCTTTAGCATACCTACCGGTCAAGCACCAACTGTCAGTGTTACACTTGTTGTCTCTGGGATAGTGTCTCACTATGATCCAAAAGACCCTAGCAGATTACAGATAAAAGAAAGTACTGCTAGAGGGATGATTGCTGGCACAAGTAATTTCTTAAACAATAGTACAACGAGAGATAGTTTTGGTGGCTTTGATGTTGGTCAAATATACACCATCACTGATCTAGGCGATAACCCCGTCAACATTAATGATAGAAAGTTAGCATGGCAATCAGTCGGTGTTCCAGTTGGAAAAGAAGTTGTGGGTACTACATTCGTATGTACTGATGAAGGTACAAGTGATTCTACACAATCTACTGGTTATGGAGATGGTGAAGCTAGACCACATAACAGGGCTATAATAGGTTTAGAAAGTGGAGCGCAAGCGACAATAACAGAGGCAACTGAGGAAGTAATATCATATTTCCAACCACAAGTACCTATTGATAACGCAGTTACCTCTAGTGCCGCATTAAGATTAAAAGAATATACTGACGAAAGTGGTAATATTGTTCAGAGCAAACCCGTTTCGCTCACGAATAATAACTATTCGACATTAAATGTTAGAAAACTCGTAAGTAAAAGTAAGATGATCAAAGAGGGGTTGAGCGAAAACTTTGTGATTAGTACATCATTAAGCACAAATAATAACGCAACGACACCTATGATAGATGTTGATGTAGCAGAACTAAATGTGTATCAATATGATCTTACTCAATCTGACGATACTTCTTCAAACTGGATAACCAAAGAAGTTATTCTGGATAAGAATCTACCTGCTGTTGGTCTTCATGCCGTTGTAGAAGCATATAGACCACCAGGCACCACCTTATCTGTGTATGGTAGATTTACTTATGTGGACAATCCAGATTTGAAAACTGATTGGGTGAAGTTGGATCATCATCCTGAAAATACCCGACTGTTTTCTAGTTCTGATAATATCAATGACTATAAGACATATAAGTTTGACTTAGGTGAAAGCCCTACAGCAGAAAATGCATTTTTAGGTGAAGAGTTTGCGACATTCCAGATTAGACTTTCACTTAGACATATGAGTGATGTAGATATTAACAATGTTCCCGAAATGGAAATTACAGATGTTGATCGTCAAATTAACACATTCGTACACTTTAGCAAGTTAACAGCAGTGGCAGTCACATAATGAATGACAATAATTTTGTAAGAACTGGTGATGGAAAGGGTTTAATAAACACTGATATTTCTGCCTACAGAAGTGCTTTGGCGAAAAGAAAACAAGATAAATATATCAAAGGATTGGAAATGAGGATACAAAAATTAGAGTCCTCTATGGAACTATTACAAAATACGATTAAAGAGATAGTAAAATGACACAAAGAACAAAACAAAATATTGATCTTGATAAGGTATTTGGGAGCAATACGTTCGAACAATGGAGAGAGTTGACAAACAACATTGTTGACATTCTTGCAGACACTGTTACTGTGGGAAGTAGTGCCGGTAGCACTACTGGAGACATTACTGTGACTGGTACTCTTTCTTTATTAGGCGAAGATTTGGCGGGAAATCCGACTAACTTTTTAAAGACTGATAGGATTAGAGCATCAGCAGAGTCAAATCCATTTGTTCTTATCGAAGATTCGACAGAGGTTTCTGGCGATTATTTAAAAATATCTTCATCTAGCAGTGATGCGGCCGATGCTTCTATTAAGTTACAGTTTTCTAACCCCGCAAACACTGGTTCTGAAGACACTTGGTTCTTGTCTACTAATGCTGATCACTCACAACTGACCATTGGTGATGGTACTCATAATCTTATGTTGCACACCAATAACACAATAACTTCTCAGGATTTAACTATTGCTAACGCAATGTTAGGTGCTGATATTAGTGGAGTTACAATTGGTGCTAATTCGCAAACTACTGGTAACTTTACTCTATTAGGCGGTACAACTATCACGGCAAGCACTGGATTTTCAGGACCCTTGACTGGTAATGTGAGTGGTGACTTAACTGGTGACATCTTCGCCAGTAACGCTACGACCAAAATACTTGAGAGTGGTACAGATGGTAGTAATGCGACATTCAGGGGTGATATACTAGCTAAAGTTGGTGGTCAAACTATTTTGAATTCAGGCACAGATGGTAGTGATGCGACATTCAGTGGTAATGTTACTGGATCATTATTTGGTAATGCTGATACTGCCACACTTGCCGGTGATGCAAACACACTCGCAACTCCTAGAGATATCGGTGGTGTTGCATTTGATGGCTCTCAAGATATTGACTTGCCTGGTGTTAACACAAGCGGTAATCAGAATACTTCTGGTATTGCTGACTACGCCAAACAAGTCATGGTAAAAGATACTGAAAAGCAATTAACTGGTACTCACCAATATAGTGTTGTGTTGACTGATCATGATAATTCAACTGATGCATATAGAACACTTGAAGCTGATCATGGAATGATGTTTAATGCAAGTAATAATACATTAACTGTAGATCATCTTGTACTTCGAAGGGGTGGAGATATAAAAATCAGAGGCGCCTCACATACTACCAACAATCCAGTATTTGATGGTGAAATGTCTGGTAATGCCGCTACTGCAACCAAACTAAAGACGCCAGTTAATATTGGTGGTGTATCTTTTGATGGGTCTGGGCCTATTACATTGCCTGGTGTTAACGCAGGTGGTAATCAAAACACAACTGGTAAAGCGAATACTGCGGGTCATGCAGACAAAGCGGCGGCTCTTTCTAATAAGGTGTCCATTGGTGGTGTAGTTTTTTCTGGAACATCAAGCATTGACTTGCCTGGTGTTAACACAAGCGGTAATCAGAACACAAGTGGTAAAGCGGCTAAAGCGGGTCATGCAGACAAAGCAACCAGTGCAACCAGTGCAACAACTGCGGGTACAGCAACCAGTGCAGGTAGTGCATCAACTGCGGGTTCAGCAACTCATGCCGGATACTGGACAAGCCCAAGAACATTAACATTAAATGGTGATGTTAAGGGATCGGTCTCTATTCAAGGTAAGTCTGATGTTTCTCTATCATGTAAAGTTCAAGATGAATCGCATAGTCACAAACTTGCTGATATCAATGGTCTAGCTGAAGAACTATTAGAAGGGAAATATGTCTCGATAGACAATATGTGGCCTCCCGGCTCAGTAATCTGTATGGGTAATGATAACGATCCAAATGATTTTCTTCCGGGCGATTGGGTAAGATTTGGTCAGGGTAAAACATTAGTTGGTGGTAATGGCACTAAATCAGGCGGCGCCGACCCATATAGAAAAGAATCCCACTGGCCTCAGGCGAGTAAGTTTACTGGATTTAAGGGTGGTGCTGATAGAGTTTCTTTAAAAACCAGTGAACTGCCCCCTCACAAACATGACTATGAAATTAGATCAGGCCGTAGTTATAAGAAAAGTGGTAAGTCGGCTAAAAACGGCGTTACTCAGGGTAGTAAT
>Ga0213866_10001216_pt1 | contig 19435 bp, 35 predicted proteins | sample PICome_11_FD_160079 | JGI IMG/M metagenome (GOLD analysis project Ga0213866, IMG submission 160079) | Coastal seawater microbial communities near Pivers Island, North Carolina, United States - PICO284 | ecosystem: Environmental > Aquatic > Marine > Coastal | place: USA: North Carolina...
ATCATGATTCTTGAAGGGGAAAGTTACGGCAGACAGCATCACAGAGAATCTCTGTAACTTGATTCAGTTCAGCATCATCAACACCCTGAAAGTATTCAGTGATGATGCTATCAATGTCCTCCATAAGTTGTTCACGAGCAGTCAGCATTTCAAGATAAGGAAAATTACGGCAGACAGCATCACACAAGACCTTCACAAGTTCTTCGTCATAATGCTTAACATCAAAGTATTCAAAGTAGTTATTGATGATGCATTCAATATCCTCCATAAGTTGTTCGCGTTGAGTGAGCATTGTGAGGTTGACTCGTTCCTGGAGTTGCTTGAGAGTGTAGTTCATGGGAGTGGTGCCCTTGACATGAACATATTATGCCGCAGTGCATAGACGGTTGGGGAACAGTTGGGACACTTGAGGAACTGGCACAACACCATGCCACTGAAGGTACTGATCATACAGATACTGCTCCATCTCCCGTGCTTCGATCTCATGTGGTTGCTCCAGGTACTCCCAGTTGTCCACTGGGATGCGCTTATGGCACAGTTTGCCCTGTGCAAAGGTCAGTTCACCACGAATCCACTGTGCCATGTGGTGCAATTCGTGCATGAGAGTCAAAATGTACTGATCTCTCTGCATTTTGGACTGCAATTCAATGCAAAAATGTCGAGGGCGATAAACATCACCCTCAACATCACACAATCCAACAACATTCTCACGCTTCATACCACGATGAATCACTTCAAGGCAGATTTTATGGCGTGGAAAATACTCATTTATAAACCAAGAGGTAATATCCTCACAGAGGATCTTAGAATAACCGTGTCCACTATGGCAGATACTTGACATGTTCCCCAGTGCAGAAACCAGACAAATGATAGCACAAAAATGAGTTTTTCTTTAGATGTCATTTAAACTGACCTTTGGGAAGTGGAATTATAAGAACGTGTAATGCAAATGCCAACAACTTTCACAGATACATGTTCTTGATTCCATCTCCTCTTTGATTTTTTCGCGACTGCTTCTACCAACCAGTTCAGATACTTTATCTACTCTTGAATGAGACAGATCATAAAATCCAAGTTTTCCATATTCTTTGGATTTACAATGAGAACATTGATACTTTTTTTTCTCTTCCTTGAACCACTCCTGAGTGTTTCTCTTTGATTGAAGTGCTCTTGACTTTGATAATTGCTTGTTACGCTCATACCATTCTTTCCTCTGCTGCTTCTTTTTTGTTTCGGCAGCAGTCAATGGTCCGATGAGTTTTGGTCTTCCCATAATTAACCTCCAGCGGCAAATGTCCAAAGAATAAGAACAGACATGAATATTGCTGGCATTAGAAGCAATACCAGCATTTGCAGTTCAGAAACAGTCATAAATCTTTCTCAGTTTTGATTGATTCATATTCACAGTCAATTAAACGCAAGAACTCATCAATATTGAGTGGTTCATTAGATTGAATCATTCTTTTGAGTTTAATAAGATCAGGAGAAGCAGAGTATGCTTCTCCAATCAAAAGATTTCCGTAACCGTAAACTGCCATCAGTTACCTCCACGCATACGATCAACGACATCCTGGTAAAGATAGGATCCTGCCCAGTCAGCGTTCTCCATCAACCAGTTACGATCAGTGATCAGACGCAGATCATAGCGTACACCCTTGGCAGGAGCATTGAGTGATGCTGCCTTATACACTTCACCTGTCTTCTTATCAACAAAACAGTGGACAGATTCTTGCCAAACTGTTTTGTCAAGGTTACAGGATGAACTCATCATCACTTTGAGGTACTTACGTCCCTCTTTGATGTAGAACTTGTACCTATCCTGAGAGTTAATCGGCAAACTTTCCAGAAGACGGCAGGTAAGATCTTTGGTGTGCTCTTTGATCTTGACCTTGAGAGCGTTTCTTGCGCCCTCCTGTTCGACGTAAGCAGCAAAGGTAGGCATGGGTTCTGTGCGTTGTCTACATGCTTATTATAGAGGCACATAGAGAACTCATAGGTGTCCCTTGTGACAGTTATTCAAGTGTCCCTTCTTTATATTTCTCCAACTCCAGTACAGGATCGACCACCATCCAACCTGTTACAATATATTTCGTATTACTGATCGGTGGTCTGCCCTGATGATGATAGTTCCAGTAGGCAGGGAAGATCATCAACTTACCCTGCTCTGGTTTAACCAAAGTACCATCAATAAATTCGGTTTCTCCACCTTTTTGCCAAATAAACTTATCGAACATGTCTATCACACTTATGTAATTGATAACCTTCCTTTATTGCTTGTATAATGATCTCATCATATGAATGAGATCGGAGAGGAATATGACGATGAAGCAAAAAGTCCTCACAATCTTCTGCTAGAACTTCTTTGTTCTCATGTGTCATGACATCAAGGAAACTTCGGTCGATCATAAATCTCCTGCTAGTAATTTTGATGAAGAAATGAATAGTAAAAATACTAACATAATAACAACATCCCAGGACTTCGTGCGGGCAAAGTTAGGAATAGAAATTAAATCACCTATGAAGTGCATGATAACTCCGGTTCGTAAGTCAACATGCAATATGACGAAGTAAGCAGCAATGACAAGAAATGAACCGGTAATCCTTCCTACTTCGTCAAGTTTTATATTTGAATCTTCAAGTATATGTATTATAGCACATATCCTGGAATATCCACACGCTCGGTGGGTTTTTTACCCCAACCAATCTTAAATGCTTTCCAGTTACCATTCAGATCATACAGATAAGCATACTCTTCACCGCACATATCACTACAGAAATCATCAAAACTGGTGTGCTGTACACTGATTTCTTCACCACGTTCTGAGTGATACAGTGGTTGGGGATCACGATCACGTTCTGACATGATGTTACCTTCGGTGTCAGTGATAAACTCTCCGTTTTCATCCTTCAAACTAGGACCATTGCTCCAGGTTTGACGGGTGCGAAGAGATGACATGCTACCACCATCAATCAGTTCTTTGACTGCTTCACGGTCTTGGTAGTGCTCGACAAGGATGCGTCCGTTGTGCTCCACATAACCATCCCAGTGGCAGTAGACACTGACGACACTGTGATCAGAAAGTTCGATGCCGATGCGAGAACGAGTGCCCATGAGTGGTGCTCCTGTGTTGATGTAATCAGTATAGGGCAGAAATGGGTCAGCAGATGCCCTGCTGTACCAGTTCCTCATCCGTCACAAGACCCACATCCTTCAGATACTCTTTCTTGTCAAAAGAATAGAAATCTTTGTCCCAGTTGGCATAAGTTTCATCATACTCTTTGGACATACGAACACAACGAAGGTTTAGCATGGTATCATAACAAAGATTGTTCATTTCCTTTGTTTCTTCAGCAGGCAACCATGCCTGTGCTACTTCATTAAACTTCTCACCCACAAGATCTTCCAGCAGTGAGAGTTGTTGTTCGGTCAGGTTGACGGTGAGCATTGCCTTTGTTTGAACTGAAGTTAGTATAGGGCATGAAAAAGGGGGTCTTGCGACCCCCTGTGACAGTTCCTCAACTGTCTCAGAAGTTGTCGTTCTCAATGTCCCACTTGCTGAGAAGTGTAGTAATACCTTCAGGAGAACGGAACTGCAAATAGTAGCAGTAGTTGTAGCGATCGTTGATACCTTGGTAGGTATAGCCTTTAGCTTCAACAAGTGCAATTCCCTCGTTGAGAGTCATAGCATTTTTGGTTTCAATGAAGTTGGGGCTCATGGGTGTGTTCCGTTGATGAACTTAGTATAGGGCAGAGTGAGGCAGAGTCAGGGGCAGAGTGGACAGTTCAGGGAGTGTCCTCCTGTGTGGTGTTGGATAGATTGCTTAGTTCTTCTAGCGTGGTTGGTACTGGGACGCTATCCTTGCGCTCAATAGCAATTAGAATGTCTTCCCAGTCCTCCTGTGTGGTAGGGCGCATTGCTTCTCGAAGGTCTTTAATAACGGCAAGAAGACCAATGTGTTCTTCATGTATGTCGCGTAACCACTCAATCACCTGCTCCAACTGCCAATCGGCACCAGCTCTCATGTTGTCCCTCTCTATAGAGGTGAATGGGCGATCTTTGGTGTCAGCGATCTGATGGCAAAGGTCGTCAGTCAGTGGGTGTTGGTCAGTCATCAGTTGTCCTCCTGTGTGGTGGTGGGGCGCATTGCTTGCTTCAATCTTTGTGCTGTTTCTTGTGGATCATCGCAATCGGTGTCATCCAACCAAGCAATCACCTGCTCCAACTGCCAATCAGCAGCGGCACGCAGATCATTTTCGACGTAGTGGTATTGACAATAATCATCAATGTATCCACTATGTGCAATCTCTGCAATGATGTCGTCAGTCAGTGGGTGTGACATTAGATTTTCTCCGTTACAATACGACGACCAGTGAACTTAACAGCAGTTTTGTTTTTGGTGTCAGTTTCTTTCACCACCCAGATTTTAAGTGTAGCACTGGAAGTTTGGATGAGAGTATCACCAGCAGATACCTTGCCTTCAGTGCCAATAAAATGCTTTTCAGTGCTACCACTCTTTGCCATAAAGGTGTATGGAATAACTTCAGTAAGAAGTTGAGGATTCATGGTAACAATTTGACCAGTACCCTTGATTTCAAGTACATATTCACCAGCACTGTTCATAGCAAGTTTAGTGCCATAAACTGCGTTATTCTGAGGGTCGTTCCAGGTGTAGAGTTGTTCTTTCATTGTTTTAGTGTTAGTGTTTTCAGGTGCGGGAGAGAAGTAGGAATAATGTTCCTTAATTACTTTACCACTTTCTACATAAACTCCCTTGACATAATTACTGTAATCTCGAATTTCAGTGACTTCGATGATTTTTTTACCATTAAGGAAGGTGACGTAATCACCTACCTTAATTTCATCAACAGAGTTGAACTTCATTAGTTTACATACTCCCAGTCAGAAAACAGTGACAGTTGAATACCTTGACGAAGTTTCTCATACTCAGCATCCATCCAATCTTTCATTTGCATACGATCAACAGCATGACGCATTTCTTTCATAGTCCAGATTTTACTATGAGACCAGTTATCATTACCATTGGTCTTCCAATAGTAATAATGCAGATTTGGACACTTCTTAACGAATGTCCAACCCTTCTTGTTGATCAGGTAGTCCTTGCACTCCTTGACGGTCGGTTTGTGGTGGAACATAGTGTGTTGCGACTGACCACATCATACCAATAAAAAAGGAGGCATGTGCCTCCCGGTGTGCCACTTGTCAAACTGTCTCAGTTATCGTGAATCTTGCACTCCGGTGCGCCAGGTTCTTGATCACAGTAAAGTTCAAGAGGAGATGGATCATGGTGATCACCTGCTTCGATCTCTTCTTTGTGGTTTACTACCCAATCTTCGAGATCGTGCAGTTCACCTTCGACATGACGACGTTGTTGTGGAGATGTGGTTGGATCATCAAGGATCTTACGATCCTTAGCGATATGTGCTTCGATGTTTTCCATGGGATTGTATCTGATGATAGATGTATTTATTCATCTGGATCGAAAATTGACCCAAAAAACCCACTATCCCCTGGTTTCCGGTCGTCAAGTTTATCCAGAATACTGTCGGTGCTTTTAACACCATCAATTTTGGAAATGAGATCTGCAATGACACTACAGACCATTGGGCGCTCAATTCTAGCAGCAAATGCTAGTGCATTACGGAGATTTGACTCTGCCTCGTTCAGAGAATCTTCTACAGTTTTGGATAGTGCCATCTAGTTAAATTCTTTTAATCCTCGTTCAATAATACTCTGAATCTCGTCTGTTGTCAACTCGTTCAAAAATGACCACTTTGGATCTTCTTTATCCCATTCCATTGAGAATGATCCATCCTCGTTTTGGAATATCTCTAGGGAATCTTCTTCAGCACTGTTCATTTTTCATGTAATGTTTACGACACGCTTTGAGTTCTTTCATTTCTGATTTGATTAGTTGATAAGCATCTTCGGAACTAATTCTGTTCGCCATCTCCATAGCAGTGATGACTTCAACTCTAGTTCCAAAGTGTTTCAATGCTTCATCAAAGCAGTTCAATGATTCATACATCCTTTAACTCTTTTGCTAGAATATCTATACGACTTTCTAATGAATTTGAGATTTCATATAGCGCATTTGTGGTAGAAATGTTTTCTTCTTCTAACACAGAAACTCTATCTTCTAGTTTTTCAATGTATTTCATCACAAGATCATAATCTCTATATTCAGAGTATTCTTTAAGTTGATCAGGTCTAAAGAACCAGGAAAAGAATTTAAGCATCCGCTTTCTTATTCGGAGGGATAGGTACTGGAACAGCATTATCATTACTACGAACTGTTTTGTAGTAATTTTGGAGTGCTTTTACAAATTCAGGAGTTTCTTCCCACTCCCATGTATCACCTCTGCTGCTAACAAACTGTCGAGTAGTCATGTGTGTAAATTTCTCCATACTGCTTCTATGTGCATACCTCCGTGAAGGTATCCAAGAGCAATTATACCAAGAGTTCCGACAAAAAACAAGCATAATGCTGCTATTGTCATGATTTTAGAATCTTTATCCATCTCTATGCTTAATTGTATACTGATTCTTACGGTATCCACCGCGTTTAATGTACTTCAGCATATGTTCCTCACACTGAAAGTAACATGCTTTCTTATCTTCGCCCTTCTTTACTTTATGAATGAGTTTCCAAGGCATAGATTCATAGGGAAACTCATTTTTCCTAGGAGACATCAGCCAGTTCTCATGATAAAGCAAAGTGCATGATATGGAGGTCTGTTTTCGTGTGCCATTTATTTCAATATGACTTCTTTTTCGTATTTATAATTCTCAAGGAACTGTTTCATTTTATAAAAGAATCCATCAACTCTGAAATAATCCAACCAAATCTGTCTGTTCTGTTTCTGTATTTCAATCAATTCCTCTTCAGTATGTGAATCATGATATTCTCTTATTTGAGAATCAATATCATGAAAGTCAGTTATGAACACTGTGTTTTTTCTATAATCAATCTGATCTTCAAATGGTAGCATCATATCACTATTGATGATTACAGGTATTCTTCCCATCATAAATGTTTCGAACAATCTTATCGAAGCATTATTCATTCCTCTTACAATCAAGGCATATAAATTTCTCTCCATATTATCAAAAAATTCATCTCTCATACCTTTAGATGGTCCAAAGTTATACGAGTCATAATTTTTACCATCAGTATCAACACAATCCCCACCCCAACGATCCCTAATGATGAAATCTGAATATTCATATTGATGTAAAGTATCAACTACTCTCTTTTTGAATATCCAATTATATGGATATCCGCAATAAGAAATACTTAATTTTTTTGGTAAAAAAACATTATTAAAGTTATCATTTACAATGTATGGAATTGAAAATGTATTGTGCCACTTCTCAGTATTTCTTCCACCATATCTAAACAAAATGAAATCTTTTGCTTGACATCCCCAATCTTTGTGTAGATAAAGTGGTCTGGTGTCAGCTGCTCCATAGAAATAAAGCACTTTAGCACCATTATTAGGACACCAACTCATATAAGGTTTACCGTAAAAATAAATGTCAGATTTGATTTTCTCAGGTGTCTGTATTACGTATTTTGCATCATCAATATCCTCTACAAATTTTTCTTTGATATTAAGAATATATTTTAACGCAGATTGTGCTTCAGGATTTATTGCCGACAAAACCTCCTTTTTTTGCTCATAGGGTAGTAAGCAAAGAAAGAAGGAATTGTGACCTAAATCAAAGATATTTTTTTCAATATTATTAACACTAAAATTAAAAAGATTTGCAAAAAACATAATGCTTCATCAATAACTATGCTTATGGTCAAGTTCAAAAGATTTATGATTAGGATCGCTTGAATTATCTACTACATGATGTACTTCATCATGAACTTCTTCTTCAGGACTTACAACATCTAAAGAACCACCATTTTGCTGAGCGTGCCACTGAATATGATTTTTCTCTTCAAAAGTCAACTCTTCCTGATCAGGATTTTCAAGACGTAAGATCTTTGCTGTCATTTCAAGCATTTTCTCTTGATATTCTTTTTGAAGATCCCAATATCTACTCTCCCAATTTTGTTTATCCTGAACACGATCAACCTGCATGTAACTTCCCATCTGAATATTTACTTCTGATTCAATTCTTTCTTCTACTTCATTATTAGGAGTAAATTCACCGATTTCTCTAATCATTTGAGTTGTAGTGGCATCATAACCACCAGCAAATACGATTCCACATGCACCTGCAACAATTTCATTGTCAAGAGCACCCATTCCCCTAAGGAAAGATTTAATATGAAGGAATACATCCTCGCATGAATTATTATCCATGTCAACAGTGTATTCAAGTTCGTGATCGGAAATAAATTGACCAAAGCGGCCATTACTGTCTTCAAGATAATTACCTGAACGGAAATGCAATTTAAGATCTTTTCTATACATGATTCAAATTACCTAAAATTAATGTTAATTACGCAACGTTGCTTAGTTTGTCGGGGAGCAGCACTTGCATGAAATTGAAGTCCATTAAATACGACAAACTTACCCTTTTTTGGAGTTACAGAACTACTAAATTTTGGTGCCTTCTTCTGACCATCATAATATTGATCAAAAAATGTTGTAGGACTATCACTATCATTTATATAATAAATCATGACCCAATGTGGATCAATATTATCAACATGAGGTGTATTACAGACAATCTCTTCCCTAGGATCAATAGTGAGCATGTTGATTTTTGATCGGAATACATTATTCATGGGAGGGAAGTCATATTTCTGATACTCAATCATGATGGGAACCATAATTTCAGTCCATGCTTTCCGATCAACTACACCGTAGGTCTCGGAACAAATGCGATGTTCAAACTGAAACGTCTCACCAGATCCAGGAATTGGAATAGCATCATATTCACCTGGTGTGTAACCAGATGTCTCTTCACTATACACCCAAAGTATGTCATCATTGTTTTTAGTGACATATGTATCGATCTTATCAGCAAGATCTTCAGAAACAGTACCAATATACATTACTTCATCAAAATATATTTTTTGGATAACTCTCTACGCTTTCTTTGAAAGTACATCTGTGCATCATTATTGAACTCATGGCAGTCCTCAAAAACTTTATGTTGGTAATGCTCTTCACACCATTCATACATATCGTTACAATATCTATAGCGATCTAAGTCATTCAAGTCGCCAAAAGTGGATTCTGTCCAATATACAGAAACTAATCTCTCACCATGAGTTACAGTCGCAACTCTATGAGGAATACCGGTTTCATATGTTATACCCCAACCTGCTGGAAGTTTGATCTTAAGTTCATCCTCATATGGATTTGGAAGTATACACAACTCTCCACCAGAATAAGTATCTGGATCATTTAGAAAGATAGTTGTACTATAATGTCCCAATCCTTCCCAGTCCGTATGTGGTTTATAATAACCGCCAGTAGGGGTCCTACTAATCATGACATTAGTAGAAGTTTTGGGTTTTACAAAATCATGAAATTCTCGGGATTTATCAACCATGCCATAAAATTTATCAGAATCATAATCTGCTTGAAAATTACTCTTGATTTTAAGAGCAATTTTTTTGTTATCATAGTTGAGAGATACAAGACCTGGTTCCCACCTAAGAGTTTTAATATCTTTACGGAGAATATCAAGTTGTTGCTCATCAAAGAACTTAATGATCTTATATTTCTGCCTATACAGATCCTGTGCCTTCATAATTCCTTCACACCTTTCAGTACTTGCTTAAATTTAGTTGCTCTACGTTGATAGAGGTTTGCTTTTTCCTGGAGAACATCAGAGATGTCACCGATAATCACATCAGTAGACGCATCAGTGTTGAAGTATTCTTCTATAGCCTCTGCAAGGTATCGTTTTCGTGTCCACTCTCTACTGTAAGGTCTATAGTCCATGATAAAGATGTATATACTCCGATTATAAACGACCAGGACAGGTGTTGTCAACCTTTTTCGTCATCAATCTCCTTTAGATAATCTATCCACCACTGAGGGTCTTTCTGCAACTTCCACCTGGGGACTGGTTTACCCTTCTCTGTGTAGTAATCGTTGATGGCTTTATCTAAAATCTGTGCGATCTCCATACTCCTCTTCCTCTTCATCAACGTCATCATATGGATTCTCCACGAAGGGTCCTCGTTTTCGTAAAGGTTCTCTTCTGACATAATCCGATTCAGCATTTACGGCAGACATCCAAACAGCAATCTTCAATACTATGTAGATGATCGCAAGAGGGAGAAAACAAAGAAGAAGAGTGAAGGAGTAATTCATGTATCGTTGTCCCAGATCTTTTCGAATTTATCTCTCAATGCGTTAATCTTATTGCTTTCTTGAACTTCAAGAATATAACCGTTGATTTCTTTCTCATCATCGGTGAATTGCATGTGGTATTTAGTTTTTATCTGGATAAGCATGACCATATCCATGTAGTATTCTAAACTCTGTGCAGCAAACTCATCATAATCCATCAGAATAACCCCATACCACTAAAGTATTGAAGTGCTTCCTTCATGCTGCCAAGATGCCTATCACCATATGATACTTGGGGATACTCTGCTTCGTCCCCAAATTCCATTCTGAACTGCTTATCACTGAAATGTACACCCAAAAGGTATTCATGATACTTTCCATCCAGTGATTGAAGTAGTGATGCCATGCGCTGACACTCTTGACTGCCGTTGGAATAGATTACTGCGTCTTTCATGAGTTTATTTTAGGCAAGATACTAAAAAGTCATCCTCCACTAGAGGACTCTTGCAGAGTGAGAACTCTGCCTTATCATGCCAACCCAGAAACCACACTGTAACACCTTCACCCCACTCAGGGTTAGATTCTTGGGTTACAGTGGGAGCATTGACATATTGGGATATTTGTGTGAATTTATTCTCTTCAATCCAATCATATACCATTGGTGGCAATTTGTCCACATCAATGTCTTCAATATCATACTTTTTAATGATTGTCTCTTCAGTCATTCTTCTTTGTAAGTAATTGAAATTTTTCTCTGCTCTACACCCTTATGATCAAGAAGATAAGAATAGTGAACCTCTGCGTTTAGAAGTTCAGCAATCTTCTCTACCAAGTTCTTAACAATATTCAGTTTAGTAACTTGATTAGTCACGTTGACTCCTGCAATTCTTTCATAGTTAATCTCTCTGGCGCCAGTCATCAGGTTTGTCTTGCTTGAACCAATCTACAATTTCATCGGCACTATCAAACCCGGTTTTGTAATTGGACGGATCAGGATCACCAAGACCCATACGATTCATGAAGTCATCCATTGTTCCTTCTTGAATCTGTCCTGATGATTGGCGACGTGCTTTCCTCAACCACTCACGGGCAGTGGTATTTGCCTTGGACAGTTTCTCTGCCCAAATCATATCTTCCAGGGGAACGTCTTCGCCCCTCACAATCTTTTTACAAATCCCTTCAAGACGAAGACGATACTGAGTTGATAACATAACTCTCCCCTGCTTGGTTTTATTTATTTTCAGCCGAACTCTTGATTTCTTCGCTGATCCAACCAGCGAATGACATCATCACGCCACTCCATCAACTCATGATAGCATGACTGGTTATGAGCACACTGCCTGAGTTCATGATCAGGTTTCAGGACACTCTCATAAAAGAGTCCCAGTGCGTCACGACGTTTTTGATGTTTTTCAGGAGTGTTCATTTTCATTTCTTTTTAGATTTTTTAAGTTGCCTCTTAATGTAGGAAACAGCAGAGGGATAATTCCGTGAGGTATGGCACGGTCTACCATTATGTATGATGATGAACTTCTTGCAACCTACTAGAGGAACTGCTGCCCATTCACCACCTTCAGTCACATATCCGTTGGGATGTCCTGGTACAGGATCCAACAGAGTTTCATTTTGAATGTTCCATCCGTAGGGCATCAATACAAAATATTAGAGGACATGATTCTTGCATTTGGATACTGAGCACGGGCAACTGAAATTGCCTCATTCCGGTTGCGGGCATAGCAGTCAACGTTGAATACGCGACCACCGACCATGCAGGTAACGCGGTGCATCATTGTCGGATCCTCACTTGGTGATTGTAGAGATGACAGGATCGCCCTGTACGAATATTGTATCAGTCACTGACTGGATACGCCGTACCGTGCTGATCCCAACATTATTATACACCGGAATGTGGATAAAACCACTGGACTTTACGTATTGTTCCGTCGCCCCTGGTTCAATCACACCCTCTGAGAGGCGCTTAGAATCCTCTGGATGAAGGCGAATGACTCTACCGATGGTCTGTGCCATGGAGATGTAGTCAAGGTTCCTCATGAGGATGCAGGAGGTCAATCCAGGGCAATCAATACCCTCTGACAGGATGCTGTAGTGAAGAATGATGAACTTTTTGTCAGGATCCTTACCATATGCACGAAGAGTGTTGAAGAACTCTTCCCTGCTCACCTTGTCATTATTGACAAATGCACCATATTTAGAAGTAATCCACAGGACATCGTATCCATAGGACTGAACCTCAGTCATAAAATCTGTCTCTGCAAGCATACGAATCAACACCTTGGTGTTTGGTGCAGCAACCAGCACCTTCTCCATGTTGTCTTCGTTGATGATCGTATCCAGCAGTGTCATACAATCACGCTCTGCACCGTATTCCTTGTCCCGTGCAGCATTGATTGTGTGTGTCCTGACATCAGGAGGAACAATGTATCCACTCTGAACCATCTCAGGAGCAGAGACATTGACAATCATCTGACCATACACGTCAGTGCGATTCATTCCAGGTTTTTTGACCGTGGAAGAATGTTTCGGTGTTGCTGTGTATGAGTAAAAACGATCTGACAGAGCAGACAACATCTCAACATAAGGAAAGAAGTCCTTACGAACAGAATTATGTGCCTCGTCCAAGTGAGAAGTATCTACTGCAATCCCTGACTCAATCACACGACGCAAAGAGTGATACGTAGTGAAGATCAGTTTGTGACCCTTCGTGTTCTCTACCCACCTCTTGATGTAGTGAGGTTTTGTTGTAGATGCGTGTCTTGTATCTCCACTGTGTACGTGAAGAACTGAAGCATTGGCAATATGCTCAAGATATTCTTCCGATAACTGATTTGCCAGGAGCAACCTAGGAGCGACTACAACGACTGTCTGATCCTCTTCGCTCTCAAATTGCCTAACAGCATCGTAAACACCTATGAGCGTCTTACCAGCACCAGTGACAGCACAAATAACACCCTTGTCGTACTGCAACATACGATGAAGAGCGTGTTTCTGATGATGTCTGAGCATAATGTGGTGTCAATGCAGTTCAATTATACATTAAAAAAGACCCCAGTGGGGTCTCTATGTGACAGTACTCTATGTGTCCTAAAGCCATCCCGCCAAAGCGGACAAAGAGATTCTACTGATATTTGAGTGTTGTGTCAAGAGAGAGAAAGAATTGCAGTTCCAATACCAATTACGGTTATGTACAGATCTGTTCCGTCTGTCTCAAACTTGATGCCTTCAAATGCAGGTTCTGGAGTAATACCAGGATTTATCCCAATCTCAATTCCACCTTCCCCATAATCATCTGTGTAATTAAAATTAAATAGAGTTGTATCTCTAGTAAGACCATTTCCTGAAAGTTGATAGTTTCCTGAAGTACGAAACTCAGTAGCAGTAATAATTCCAACTCCGGAAATGTTTCCTGGAGATTGGAGGTTGAGTTCGGTTGGATTTAGAACTCCAATAGTGGTAACATTTATAGAAGAAAATGTTCCAACTCCTGCTGGAGCATTAACACCACCACTTGAAAGGTCGATTTTAGTTCCATTTATATCACCATAAGAACCAGCATCTATGGAAGTTGCAGTAATATTTGCAGCACTAATATCATTTGCATTGAAGTTTCCTCCGTTACCAATGGTTACCTGACCATTGATTAAAAGCGAAGAACCTGATAAACTACCGCTCATCTCAAGGTTTCCTGAACCTCGGATGTTTCCGTTCTGGTGCAATCCAACTCCACTTAGAGTTTGAGGATTTGCTCCTACTTGTAGGTTGTATGCTGTTGGAACTGCATCTGTAGATACTCCAATAAAACCTTCGATAAAAGTATCTTGAACAACATGGAGTGTGTCGTTGATATCAAGATCTTGGATTGTCGCAATACCCGTAACATTTACATCTCCACCTACACTCAGAAGAACATCTGGGTCATTATCATTCAAACCAAGATATCCCTCTTGATTCAGAGTCATTATGTTAGATAACCCTGGAGCAAACCAGTTGAATACTCCTGTTCCAGATCCACCTGGATTTAGATAGAAGTTGATGTTTCCGTCATCATAGTTGATAAGATCAAATGAATCTGCTGTACTTGAAGGAAAACTACCGTCATCATTTCCAAATCTAAGTTGACCACTTGCAGTCGTTGCATTTGCATTTCTACCAACGGTTACTGTTGCGACACTATTGACTGCGGTTACCTGAATACCAGCATCTTCTGTTCTCGAAACATGAATATCAGTTGATGGCACTTCTGTGCCTACTCCAATATCAGATTCGACATATAACAAATCATGAACTGTACTAATACCAGTCGTGGAAAACCCACTATTGACCGAATTTATTGTGATATTTGCATTATCATCAACATCTAATGCCGTGTTCGCAATACCAATTAAATCACCTGTTACAGTAGTTGCAAAAATACTATCGGCATAGTATGATGTTGCAGTAACCATCCCAGTGTAATATCCATCTCCATAGACGTACAATGCAGATGTTGGATTATCTGTTTTTACACCGACATTCTGCTCAGTCGTGACCGACATTGCAGGAACGTCTGGAAAATTTGAATTAAGATCTTCTCTTACATTAAAGTGCAAATCACACTTATCGATGCCATAGTTTCCATTAATCAGTGCTCCAAGAACACTTGTCCCGTTATTATCAAATCTTACGTCAAATCCTAATCCAGATTGTTTAGGATCATTTGTAATATCACTTGTATTTTCTGACCCATCAAATGCATTTAATATAATATGATTATCTCTCACTCTAACAGTAGTACCGATGGAAACGTCAGAACCTACAGTAAACTGTGCATCAGCATTGTCAGGTTGATCCAAACCAACACTAACACTGGAAGTTGTTGAAATATGTCCTGTTCCAGTAACATACCAACCATCAACGGCAATGGCATAGATATCGGACAATCCAGCAGCACTACCATAGAAAGTATTAGCAGTTACTGCTCCACCAACATTGATATCATCTGCGACAACATAAGTTATCGTAGACACCCCAATAATTGCCAGTGGTGAACTGATCAATCCATCAACATCAACATTACCAATAACATCTAAAGCTTCGGTTGGAACTGAAGTTCCAATTCCAACCAGACCATTAGAATTTACAACGAAATTATCATTATCAACCTGTACACCATTCCTAAAATTGAATGATTTTTTGAAATTTGCCATTTCTTATGGTTTTTAGTTATTTATTACAATACCCTCATTAAATAGATCATTCCAAAATATGGTGGGAGATTTTTGTTGTTAGCATTTACACCTTCATTAGATGTGGTGTATTGATGGGTGTGGTCTCCGATATTATCACCAGTAGTAAACTGGTGCTTGTGATTGCCTATATTATCACCGGTTGTGAAAGGATGTTGGTGTCTGTTACTTGCACCCACAGAAGTCCTATCTCCTCTTGTTTCACCGTTTGCGGACTTTTCACCTCTATCACCACGCTCAATATTTCTGTTGGGGAAATTCTCAACACGATGGGTATGATCAGGCGAATCATCTCCAGTAGTACCACTGTGAGTATGATTAGCATTTTGATCATTAGTAGTACCACTATGATTATGAGGTTGACTCTGACCCTCTGATGTACCACTGTGTTCGTGTGCTACCAAAGAAGCATCTTTATTACCACCAGTTGAACCAACATTGTACAAATCTCCAGTGCCAACAACAAATCTGTTTACCATATCTGGTAGACGGAATTGAGTTCCTCCATTAGTATTGTTACCGAATGGGAACGTAGTTCCATTGTTGGTAAGAGTATTATAGCAATCTGGGTAATCTGCGATAACAAGTTGCTGTCCATTACAAATTTTCCAGTTAGCAGGGAAGTTGTTAATTGTTCCTGGCCAAAGGATGATCGATCCAATAGGAGTAATGTTTGGAATTTCAAGTTTATTTGCATAGATGATGCCTTCATTAGGATCAGAATCTCTGAAATCTAAGTTACCAAAGATCTTCAGGTCAGGATTACCTGTCTGTAAACGAAGAGTACCATTATCATATAGTTTTACACTACCTTGATCATCATTGGCAATTAAGATATTTTCAGTATCATCTTGATTTCTTACAATTACTCTACTTGTGTGGACATTGATGTGTCCAGTATCATTTTCTTTAATGTAACTCTGACCATCAGAACCATGATAGATTTCAAGACGATCTGTCGCATCACCAAAGTAAAGTTTATCATCATCACCTAGATCTAAATTTCCAGAAATATTAATACCACCACTACCACCAAAATTAACATCACCATCTACAGTAAGATCTTTCTTGAAGTAAACATTTCCTGCCGATTCAAGTGCAGTTCCAGTATCTTTCTTGATTCTGATACTATCACTAAAGATGGCAGCACCTTTGAATCTAGTGTTTTTGTTAAATGTAACTGGTCCATCAAATTGAGACAGAACTGTGCCAGAATCACCACCTTCAACAAGGATTCTCTCCTTGACAGTAATTTCATCAAATACGGCACTTGACTTGGAAGGATCTTCACCAGTAACAGTTGGTCTTGGAATATCGTAAGAGATAACCTCACCAGAAGAAGATGATGTCTTAGTATTTCCACTGAAGAAATCACCATCATTGTTCATGCCAGTGTAAACAACGACACCACCTGCTCTTTCTTGAGATTGAACAAGGAATGACTCTCTTTCAGAGAGTTGTCTAACTTGAATCTGTGGTAATCCAGTAGAGTAGTTACCTGGACCATAACCAAGATATTCAAATGTATGACCAGAAGCACGAAGAATTGATGGTCTACGGAATTCAAGTGCAGGTGCCTTGATCTTTACGATCAAATCATTTAGAACATGGGATTCTTTTCTTGTTCCCAATGCACCACGAATTACTGTAAACTGAGTAGTATTGTTTGAGGATGTGATCCTCATGATCTCATTTCCTACTCGAATATAATCACCGATTTGGAATCTATTTGAAATTCCAGTAGATGTCTTATATTCTGCAACTTGTAGTGTTGTCTCATTTTCTCCATCACCAATGGTACTGTTGACTTTCAGTGTATCACCTGCATAAACAGTCCACTGTCTAGATGCAAGATTCTCTTCCCTAATGTCAGAAATTCCTTGGTTAGAGGAATAACCATGCTTGAGAATGTATCCATTTCCTACATTAGCAGGATTATCATCGGTTATTACCGTGAAAGTATCTACATCAACCTTAGTATCAACTACATATTCTCCGGCAACAGCACCCGAATTGTTTCTTATAGTAAATTTGTTACCAGATACTAATCCGTGAGCACCAAGAGTACTGATCGTTATAGTTTTGGTAGTGGAATTATAACCTTTAGTATCAACTTGAACTGCTGGACCAACTAACAGAGCATATTGATCTGTTGTAGGAACTGCATCACCACTTCTTTCAACTGTAATTGTATCTGTGTCTACAATTACAGTGATTCTGAAGTATTGATCTGCATATTCACCATCACCAGTAATTTGAATCACGTCATTGATATTATTAACAATTCCATTTGCCGGAATTGTATACGTAGCAGGAAGTCCAGCAATGCCAAGAACAGAAGAATCTGGATATAAAATCTCTCCTGGTTGATATGCAGAACCTGCAGATGTAATGACAATACTTGTGATATTTGTTGCAACATCAACTACAATTTTAGCTCTAGCACCCTTCCAAACACCTACAAGTGGGTTAGCATTGTTGTTTAGAAGTTTGACATCATAATAAGTTCCTGGATTATATCCACTATTACCCGAAAGAGTTCCAGTTGCTACACCACCTAGACCATGATCTCTATCAAAACTGAGATTTATAGTGTTACTATTAGAAGTTACATTTGTAATCTTCAGTCCTAATCCAAATGATCTAGTTAATTTATCAAGTGTTTCTCTAGTGACACTCTTCTTGAGGTCACTTGTGTTGACATCTCCGATTGGAGCACGTAAGGCAAATGTCTTTGATGCTGGTGGGTTTGAATCGTAGTTATCTCTATCAAGTTGAGGATAAAGATCTACACTACTCTGAGAGTAGTTTAAGTTTGTAAATTGCTCTGTAATAGCATTACTTGCATTCAATGCATAGAAGTGGTAGATACCATCTTGCACACCTTCAATGTATGGAGAAATAGTTTCATTTCTGTAAATATACAGATTATTCTGGTTATCTGTTCTTTCATATCTTGGGAGATCTCTTACCTCATCGGCAGTTACTCTTGCATGAATATTATTGGTGCTCTCTGGTCCAGGGAAATGTTGTCTTCCAGTAGTATCTGTGGTATTATAGGTGAACTCAGAGTCATTTACAGATAAGACAACAAACTTACCATTGAATCCTTTATTTGCAGTTGCATCTGTATTGTTCGCGCAAGTTACATTAACAATAGTAATTTCATCACCTATTTGTAGATTATGTGGAGTAGAAGTTTCTACAGTTACTGTTGTCAAAGACAGTGTTGTTGATACAATATATCTTTGATTTCTCTTAAAGTCATAATCATTAGCAGTGATGTTCGTGATTGTAAAATCACCTTCTCTTGCTCCAGTATTGCTAGAATACTAGATAATGAATGACTGTTCTGGATCCTTTGCACCAACTTGTTCTTTAGGAATTACAACTCTAAGTTTGTAAACCTTCTCATCCAAACTTCTATCATCAACGATTCTCCTTACAAAAACAAGATCTGTTGCTCCTTGATTATCATTAATTAGTTCTGTCTGGTTCGCTACTATTGCACCGTAAATTGTATTCGTAGAATCAATCCAGATATACCAGTTTGACTGAGCAGAATCCCATTGAATTGGAGATCCAAGTTCTCCAGAATTTTTATCAGATACTCTACTCTTGACTACCAGAGATGTTCCACCATAGATGGTAAGTGCTTCTCCATTAAGAGCATTAGTTTCTGAGGTAGCAAGTTTAATCTTATTACCAGCAGTTCTTATTGCGTAGTAAACAATATGAGGAGTTACATTTTCAGGAAGATCGCCACTTTCACTATTAAGAATAATCTTCTCACCAGTTGCAATGTTATGACCGGCAATGGTTAGTTCATTATTAGATACCGAAGTTACACTATACGACTTAAATGAAGAGGGAGAAGCACCATTTGGTCCTGGTGCCATCTTGA